>OAWV01000018.1_pt1 | contig 140344 bp, 128 predicted proteins | sample 1495551 | NCBI WGS metagenome assembly OAWV01 (sample SAMEA2580245, study PRJEB22360) | human gut metagenome | biome: human gut; feature: human-associated habitat; material: faeces | place: Denmark | collected 2008/2010 | reverse complement strand
GTATCAATCCCCGGGAAAAAAAGTCTTTCCCGCCACCCGCCGTATGCTGGAAGAAAACCACATAGCGGGTGGTAAACTGATGGCCCTGGGAGACGAAATGGCAAATGAAGGCAAGACTCCCTTGTTCTTTGCCCGCGGCAATCAGTTGATGGGAGCGATTGCCGTAGCCGATGTGGTAAAGCCCACCAGCAAGCAGGCCATTGATGAACTGAAGCAGATGGGAATTGAAACCATTATGCTTACTGGGGATAATGCCCGTACTGCAGAGGCAATTAAGCGTCAGGTTGGCGTGAGCCGTGTAGTTGCGGAGGTTATGCCGCAGGATAAGGAGCGGGAGGTCCGGTCCCTTCAGGACGCTGGCAAAAAGGTGGCAATGGTCGGTGATGGTATCAATGACGCTCCCGCGCTGGCCCGTGCCGATGTGGGCATCGCCATTGGAGCAGGAACGGATGTTGCAATCGAATCTGCGGATATTGTACTTATGAAAAGCGATCTTCTGGACGCAGTTACAGCAATCCAGCTCAGTAAAGCTGTTATCCGCAATATTAAGGAAAACCTGTTTTGGGCTTTCTTTTACAATGTGATTGGCATTCCGGTTGCTGCCGGTATATTTTTCACTGCGTTTGGATGGAAACTAAATCCCATGATTGGAGCTTTTGCTATGAGCTTTAGTTCTGTGTTCGTGGTTTCCAATGCCCTGCGTCTGCGCTTTTTTAAGCCCCGGCGTATTACAGAGTCTGTATAGGCAGATTTGGCGGAAACCATATCTGCAATACATAATAATTTGAAATAATAGAAAAGGAGAATTTGCTATGAAAAAAATAATGTATGTTGAGGGAATGGTCTGCAATAACTGTGTGAGCCATGTGACGGAAGCCCTGTTGGAGATTGAGGGAGTGGCCGGAGCCGATGTGGTTCTGGAGCCGAAGACTGCAACTGTGACGCTGGAAAAGGAAATCGCTGATGAGGTGCTGAAGGCTGCTGTGGTGGATGCCGGTTATGACGTTACCGTGGTCCAGAACGCATGAGGGCCAAAAAGAATGATGTGGAGCATAAAATAAAAATCGCACGCGGACAACTGGACGGAATTCTGCGAATGGTTGAGGATAACCGCTATTGTATCGACATCTCCAACCAACTGCTTGCAACACAGGCTCTTTTAAAAAGCGCCAACCAGCAGATCCTTCAGGCACACATCAGAACTTGTGTCCGTGAAGCCCTGCAAACAGACGAGCCGAATCCCAAACTGGAAGAAGCACTTGGGCTTTTGGAAAAGATGTTACAGTCATAAACAGGGCAAGGGCGGCAGGTGTCTATCCTGCCGCCCTGTTACTTACAAAAACCGTTTCCGTTTGGAGTGAAAGTCCTTCAAAATGGAGCGTACAAGAAATAAGACCTTATATATAATAAAAGATGGTTAGATACGGCTAATTAAATATAAGGAGGACAATGCGATGAAGCAATCGCTGGATACAAGAACAAAATTATTAACACAGAACCCCGTCTCTTTGATGTTTGAACTAAGCATCCCTGCTATTCTTGGCATGGTCGTTGTTGGGCTTTATAACTTTATGGATTCGGTTTTCGTAGGGCAGATGGTCGGATCTGTACAGATGGGAGCTATCTCGGTATCTTATCCCTTTACCTTGATTAACGGCGGTACCGCCGCTATGCTCGGAGTAGGTTCTGCTTCTGTACTATCCCGTGCCATCGGTAAAAAGGACGAGGCCACCATTGGTAAAATCATGGGGAACCTTGTGGCTATGGTGATTTTACTATCTGCCATTATTACAGTAGTGGGAATGGTATTTACCCGGCCAATCCTGACTCTGGCCGGCGCCAGCGGTGATATTTTAAACTATGCAGAAAAATACCTGCGTATTGTATATGCCGGTTCCCTGTTTGTGAATTTCTTTCAGAGTGCCAATATGGTAATCAGAGGTGAAGGCCAGCTGAAAAAGGCAATGCTGATTATTGGAAGCGGCGCAGTCCTGAATATTATCCTGGACCCCATTTTCATTACGCTATTAAATCCGGTGGGGAGAGGAATGGAAGGAGCGGCATATGCGACGGTTCTTTCCCAGATCATACAGGCGTTGATTACCGTATGGTATTTTAAGAAAAAAAGCCAGCACGTGAAAATTGGCTGCATCCGCATTGAAAAATCGCTGCTGCCTCAAATACTGGCGGTTGGTGTATCGGCTTTGCTCATGCAGGTCCTTACGCTGGTACAGCAGACTGTGATTTACCGTGTAGCCTCAAATTATGGAGGAGAAACATCTCAAATTCTTCTGGGTGCAGCCCTCCGTGTGTGGAACTTTGCTTTTGTGCCTCTCTGGGGAATCAGCCAGGGCTTCCAGCCTGCGGCCGGTACCAACTATGGCGCGAAAGACTACAATCGTGTAAAGAATCTTACAGGCGTTTTTGTGGCAAGTGCCACCATATTATCCCTGCTCTTTTACATTCCGGTTGAATTATTCCCGGCAAATGTTTTGTCTTTGTTTATTACGACTCCAGGCGTTGCGGCTTCAGGAGCCACCAATTTCCGCATTATGTTCAGCACCTATATTTTACAGGGCAGCTTCCTGATAGCAGTAACCTTATTTCAGTCTCTGGGCAAAGCCAATAAGGCAACCTGGCTGGTATTATTCCGTCAGATTATTCTATTTATTCCGTTGGCAGTCATTCTTCCTATGATTGGAGGGATGGGAATCCGCGGCGTCTGGCTGGCGATTGCTTTGACGGATGCGATTCTGGTAGTGATCACAATTTCTATGATGCTTGCAGAATTCCGGAAGTTTCCGGCTACGGTTCAGAGCAGACGTTAGGAAGGAGCACATATGTATCTCAGTGAGGGAAAAATAGGCGGCAGCTATCAGGTTAAGGATATTAAACTGCCGACGAATATGGAAAAGAGACTGGAGGCTTTGGGCATGACCCGAGGCACCTCGGTAGCCGTTCTGAACAGCAAAAGCCAAGGCGTTCTTATTATTAAGGTAAGAGGCACACGTTTCGCGCTGGGCCGGAACATTACAAAAAACATTTTAGTGGGGTGAAACCGATGAAAGAGAATCTAACAATAGGCTTCATCGGAAATCCGAACTGTGGGAAAACGACACTTTTTAATGCCTATACCGGTGCTAATCTGAAGGTGGCTAACTGGCCTGGTGTTACGGTAGAGAAAGTCGAAGGAGCCATAAAAGACCATGACCTGAATATCCGACTGGTTGATCTCCCGGGTACATACAGCCTGACGTCTTATACGATGGAGGAACAGGTATCCCGCCAGTTCATATTAAGTGATGAAGTCGATGTCATTATCGACGTTGCAGACGCTTCGGCGCTGGAACGCAACCTATATCTTACCTTGCAGCTTTTAGAGCTGGGAAAGCCGGTGGTGCTTGCACTGAACATGATGGATATTGTGGAAAAGCGCGGTATGGAAATTGATATCCACAGGCTGCCGGAAATGCTGGGAATACCGGTCATACCGGTTTCGGCCAGAAAAAGAACCGGACTGGATGTGCTGCTTCATGCTGCTGCGCATCATAAAGACTGTACGGACATGGACTGCCTAATCCATCATCATAAATATATGTCGAAGCACCAACACAATCATCATTCAGAATATGCAATGGTTTACAGTGATACCATTGAAGATAAGATTGATTTAATTATAGCAGAACTGAAAAAGAAATATCCGGATTTGCCAAATTATCGTTGGCATGCCATCAAGCTACTGGAACAGGACAAAGAAATTACCGGACGTTATCCGGTGAATCTGCCAAGAGTGATTGACCGGAACTATGAATCGGATATCATCAATGAAAAGTACGATTTTATCCAGGAGATCATTCGGGAAGTATTGGTAAACAAGGACCGTCAAGAAGCTTTGACAGAGAAGGTAGACCGGGCCTTAACACATCGTTTCTGGAGTATTCCCATTTTCCTGGGTATTATGGCGTTGGTATTCTTCCTGACGTTTACGATTGGCGACTGGCTGAAGGGGTATTTTGAATTAGGTATCGAGGGAATCTCAACCTTGGCGGGCAATGTACTGTCTTCGGCCGGCGTAAATGAAATGGTTCGTTCTCTGCTGGTAGATGGTATTATTGCCGGCGTGGGAGGTATCCTGACTTTCCTGCCGAATATCTTTATTCTATTTCTTGCGCTGGCGTTTCTTGAGGACAGTGGATATATGTCTCGTGTTGCCTATGTTATGGAAGGCCTTATGAGTAAGCTGGGGCTGTCAGGACGTGCATTCATACCTATGATTTTAGGATTTGGCTGTACGGTTCCGGCAATCATGGCATCCAGGGCGCTGGAAAACAGGCGTGACCGATACAAAGTTATGTTAATAACACCATTTATGAGCTGCAGCGCCCGCTTACCAATCTACATATTATTTGCTGAAATGTTTTTCAGAGAGCATGCAATGATTGTTGCTTATTCTATGTATTTAATTGGTTTGGTAATCGCAATTCTGGTTGCAGCAGCGATTCATCTGATAGACCGGCGAAAGTCGGAAAATTATCTTTTAATTGAGCTCCCGGAATATAAAGCTCCCAGTTCCCGTACCGTGGCTATTTATGTTTGGGAAAAAGTAAAAGATTATCTTTCAAAAGCAGGGACTACGATCTTTGTTGCCTCCATTGTTATGTGGGCTATTCTGAATTTTGGGCCACAAGGATATACAACAGAAATGTCTGGCAGCTTCGGATCTATTCTGGGTCGTGTGCTGGTTCCTTTCTTTGCACCGTTGGGACTGGGCTTCTGGCAGATTGCGGTGGCTTTAATTGCTGGAGTATCCGCAAAAGAGGTAGTGGTATCAAGCTGTGCAGTTTTATTTGGTGTTCCTAACATTAATTCCGGCGAGGGGATGAATACTCTCGTAGGAATTTTGGGAACTGTTGGATTCGGGCAGCTTAATGCTTTTTGTCTGATGGTATTTTGTCTGCTCTATATACCATGTATGGCAACTCTGGCAACCATAAAGAAAGAATCCGGAAGCTGGAAATGGACAGGCTTCACTGCTCTGTTCCAACTGGCCGTAGCCTGGGTAGTTACTTTTGGAGTTTACCAGATTGGCAACATAATCATCTGAAAAGGAGATGGATGAATATGATAATTACTGGCATTTTAGTGGCCGGAATCGTGGTCTATGCAATATGGGCTGTATGTAAGATCCGGCGAGACCATAAAAATGGAAACTGTTGTGGCAGCGGTTGCAGCGGCTGCTCATCCAAGGATTTTTGTAGAAAGTAAAGGAGGCAGAGCCTTGAAAATTAGAAGTTTGTTCCGCCCTGTTATATATCTTGCCGTATTGGCAGTGGGGGCATGGTGGATTTGGAAATATATCCGAATATGAGCTGTGGGCCCTTGGTGATTGAATGTTTACTTTTAAGGTGGTGGTGTAAATTGGGAAAATAGTCGTGTTGAGCTTCAATGATGCAGAAGAACAGATAGTAAATAAAATATTGGATAGTCTTGCTACGATGGATTTCCAGCAAATTAATTTTTCTGCGGAGTCAGTATTATCTTTTTCAAATATTACTATTTATCCACAGGAATGCAGGATTGAGATTAATGGAGAGAGCTTAACTTTAAGCAGACGGCAATTTGCTTTACTGTATCTGCTTGCCCGTAATGTAGGCAGGATATTGACGAAAGAACAGATATATTCCCATGTATGGGATGAAATAGTGCCTATCAATGTGGATGAGACAATCCGCTATCATATCAGCGAAATCCGTAAGAAACTGAATGAACTGGCAGATATAGACTGCATTGAAACTGTTTGGGGGATTGGATATCGGTTCAAAGAAAGTAAATAGACCGAGGATAAGCTGCGAACAAGTAGCATTATTAAAAGACATACCAGAAAGTGAGGGATGTAATGTTAGAAGAAAATGTTTTTATACCATTTTTAAAGAAATTCGACCAGTACCCTTTCCGTGTGAAAATCAACCGGAAGGAATATAAAATTGGAAACGGAGAGCCGGAATTTACCGTAGATTTCAAAAAGCCGGTTTCTCTGCCCTCCCTTATGACAAGTACCTCTCTCGCATTGGGAGAGGCGTATATGGACGGAGATTTAGAGATAGAAGGTGATTTATATTATGCCTTAGACCATTTTCTGGGCCAGATGGGGCAATTCTCCACGGATGAATCGGCCTTGAAAAAAATCATGTTCCCGTCATCTGCAAAGAAAAACCAGCAGAAAGAAGTACAGAGCCATTATGATATTGGTAATGATTTTTACAGGCTTTGGCTGGATGAAACCATGAGTTATTCCTGCGGCTATTTCCTGCATGAAGATGATACACTTTATCAGGCTCAGGTGAACAAAGTGGATTATATATTAAAGAAACTTTACCTGAAAGAAGGAATGTCTTTGCTGGATGTTGGCTGTGGCTGGGGATTTTTACTGATAGAAGCTGCAAAAAAATATGGTATCCAAGGAATGGGCATTACGTTGAGCCAGGAGCAATACCGGGAATTTCAGAGCCGGATTGCCAGGGAACATCTGGAGGAGCTTCTTACGGTGGAACTGATGGACTACCGGGATTTGCCGAGATGCGGAAGGCGGTTTGACCGTATTGTGAGCGTTGGTATGGTGGAACATGTCGGGCGCGACAATTACCAGCTTTTCATGGACTGTGCAAAAGAAGTGTTGAATCCGGGAGGGCTTTTTCTGCTCCACTTTATCAGCGCCTTAAAGGAGCATCCTGGTGATCCGTGGATTAAAAAGTATATTTTCCCCGGCGGCGTTGTTCCAAGCCTGCGGGAAATGCTTTCATGCGCGGCAGAGGACGGATTTCACACAATGGACGTAGAGAATTTACGGCTCCACTATAACCGCACCCTGCTGTGTTGGGAGAGGAATTTTAAGGAACATATCAGTGAGGTGCGGGAAATGTTTGATGAGAGATTTATCCGTATGTGGGATTTATACCTGTCTGCTTGTGCCGCAACTTTTCATAACGGGATAATTGATCTTCACCAAGTTTTATTTACGAAAGGGATTGCCAATGGGCTGCCGACTGTAAGATGGTATTAAAATGGTATAGGAATGACACTGGCATAGCCTGGCCTTACCCGTGAGGTCCGGTAAAGCTTGCTTGATCTGGCCGCACTAACTGCATTGAGCCAGTCCGGAACAATGGTAATGGTTCAGAAATAAGTAAACAGGGAGAGCAAATTCATAATTGGATTTGTTCTCCCTGTTTTATTTGTTTTATTGTTGAAAAAGACGTAATCCAAGCGTAAAGGATTAGTATAACAACAAAAAGGAGGGCAAAGTTATGATGCTCATTGGAATCGATCACGGAAACAAACAGGTCAAAACTGTTCACGGTAAACCCTTTGTGTCCGGCCTGCAGCAAAGCGTTACCAAACCCTTTGGCAAGGATGTGCTAAAGTACCAGGATACTTACTATACGTTGTCAGATCAGCGAATCCCCTACCGTAAGGATAAAACAGAGGACAACCGTTTCTTTGTGCTTACATTGTTTGCGTTGGCTGGAGAACTGGCAGCCAGAGCTTGTAATACCGAAGAAGTAATTCGGGTAAAGCTGGCCGTAGGCCTGCCTCCTGCACATTTTGGCGCCCAGACAAAGCGGTTTACAGAGTATTTTAAGAACCATGGCATTATTGAGTTTTCATTCAATGGTAAAGCCTTTACGGTCTATATTGAAGATGTGGCCTGTTTCCCCCAGGCATATGCCGCCGCGGCTACCATGCTTTACCAGTTGATGGATGATACCAAAGCGGTTATTCTGGACATAGGGGGCTTCACGGCAGACTATCTGCTTTTAAAAAATGGGCAGGCCGATCTGTCTACCTGCGACTCGCTGGAAAATGGTGTAATTCTGCTCTATAACCATATCCGCTCTAAGGCCAATGCTGAGTTGGATATATTATTAGACGAAAATGATGTGGATATTATTCTGCAAGGCAAAGGGGAAAGCTACCCGGATACAGCCGTGCGGCTGGTAGAGGAAGGTGCACAGCAATTTATAAATGACTTGTTCAGTACTCTGCGGGAACGAATGCTGGATTTGCGCTTTATGAAAGTGATTTTTGTAGGCGGCGGCGCCATTCTTCTGCGGCGGCAGATTGAAACATCCGGCAAGGTGGGAAATCCACTATTTGTAAATGACATCAACGCTAACGCCAAAGGATATGAATACCTGTACCAGATCGAAATGACGGGCAGGTGATGATTATGGCAGAGAAAAAAGACCGGGGACGGTATACCTTGCGGCTGAACGAAAAGGACCCGGCTCATGCCGAAGTAATCCGCGTGTTGGAGCAACAGGGGCCACACAGCAAGGGCCGATTTATTGTCAATGCGGTTCTGCATTATATTCATTGCGGAGAAACACCGGACATTACAATTCGTCAGGCTCCTGACAGAACCGTTATTGAAACGATTGTACTGGAAATCTTACAACAGAATACAAAACCAAATACGGATTTGTTAAGGCAATCTTCAGAGTTTTCAACTAGGCCAGAAGAAGATAAGGGCGCACTGCCGCCAGAACCTACGGCAGAACAGGAAGCAGAGGGCGAGACGGACGAAGATACATTGAACCTGATAAAAAGCGCACTGTCAGCTTTCCGCAGCAACGGTTGAATAAAAGCGAGGCAGCAGGTTTTAAACCTTATGCCTCGCTTTCTTTTAACGCAGCGATATAACTATTGATGATATCCTCCAGATGTTGATACTGGCTGGGGGTCAAAACAGAAATTTTTTGAACAAGACACCCTTTATCTTCCGTTGTAATAATGCCTCGTAGTAAAAAGTCGGTACTGATATCCAGTGCGCCGCATATCCCGATAATTGTTTCCGGCCTCATCGCTTTCTGCCCCAATTCAGCGGTAGAAACCGTCTGCGGAGTGATGTTTGCCAGTTCTGCCAGTGTATCCTGAGTCATATGAAGCTGCTTTCGCCGGTCATATATTCTTCTTCCCATATCTTTCAAAAGTTCATTCATTGGCGTACCTCCATGTCATAGTTTAATATTATCTTCTATGGCATGGATTATTAAGCGGTCATAGTTGATTTTATTCTTCTATGGCATGTATAATAAAAAACAGATTATAAGAAAGAGGTGCTGATATGAGCGTCAAATCATGTGCGATAACCGGCCACAGGCCGACTCGCTTCAAATTCGGATATAAAGAAAACTATGCAGGATGCAAACGGCTGAAAAAGCGGCTTTATGAGCAGTTTGCACTGTTGTATGAAAAAGGAGTGCGCCGCTTTTATGTTGGTGGTTCACTTGGGGTCGATATGTGGGCGGGAGAACAGGTTTTAACTTTAAAGGAACAGGCGGGATATGATGATATAGAGTTAGTAATTATTCTTCCATTTGATGGGCATGATGCAAGGTGGGATGAACGGAGCAGAAAAAGGATGGAAATTCTCCGAAAAAAGTGTTTTAAATGTCTGATTGCAGGAAAAGAGGATTGTCGAGAAAGCTATATTAAGCGGAACTGCTATATGGTGGATCATGCTGATTTTTTGGTAGCTGTTTATGATAATGAGCGGAATTTGAGATCTGGTACTATGCAGACGGTGCATTATGCGGAGAAGAAAGGGCTTGCTATCACTCTGATTCATCCGGATACCGGCACTGTGACAAGCGGTTAATTAGGCTTATATACAGAAAAAATATAGCATGAGGCCGGCAGAGCATTACAATCTGCCGGCTTCGTGCTATGTCGCTTCTTGTCGAGTGAACCTATACTTTCCTCACGGTTGCCTTACGGTTATCTAATATTTCCCAGATACAATTTAATTATGGCAGCTATTCCCATTGTTATATTACTTATATATGCTGATACAGAAGAAAAAAGCAATCAATTTTTGGACGAAGAAGTTCTTATAAAAGAATTACTCCGTCCCATTTTACTTTATGTTCACTTATAAACAATAGAATACATCGGCAAGGTGGCAGCTCCCGCTGCCAAATCACCGATTCAGTCTCTGAAAGGAGGATGAGACGCCGCCTGTGTGCCGACGCTTTCGCGGTCAAGGAGTTGATGCGTATTGGATATTTATATCCCACGCATTGAGCTGATTCGCTATGAAATTGCGTTACGACACACGGCTTTTAATATAAGAGAAGAAATACATGCCTGTTTTTGCAGATGCAGGCAGCGTGAGTGGAGAAAACAGGCGGAACCTCCCCCTGCCTATTTCTTCTTTTTTAGCGAACTTCTCAATGCGCTGGAAGCGGCCGATTTTGTGCTTAGTCACAGAATCGGCCGCTTCTTTCTATATCTGGTCCGTGGGCCTCCCTCTCACAAGATTTTATTTTTTTAATCTTGTGAAAAATGGAGGTACGCCATGTGGCAGAGAAATAATGGACAAACAGAAGCAGAAAAGCTGCAGAATCGCTTTACTGCATATCTGTTGGTGGCTGTGCGCCGTCAACAGAGGGATTATGTAATAAAGAAAAACCAGAGAATAAGGCATGAACTTCTGATGGAAGATGATACATACCAGACGGAACGCCAGACCGAGGCAGATATTCTGGATGAACTGCCCCTGCTGATACAGATGGAGAATGTTGCGCTGCAGTGCGCGCTGGAGCAGATCAGCGAACGGGAACGCTATGTGTTTATGGCCCGGGTACTGGACGGCATCAGTTTTGAAGAACTGGGAGCAGAGCTGGGGCTTGGATACAAAGGTGTGGCAGCAGTCTACTATCGGGCAGTCAGCAAAATCAGAAAGCGTATGAAGGAGGTCGATCAGAATGAATTTTGAAGAATTATTGCTTCAGGCCAGAGCAGGTGATGAACACGCAGTAACTGATATTCTGGAACTGTATAAGCCGCTGCTGATTAAGGCATCAGTCCTCGATGGAAGCTTTGATGAAGATCTATACCAGGAACTTTGTATTGTTTTGTTGAAATGTATCAATCAATTTAGGATTTAAACGAACAAGAAAGGCTCCGAACATTGCGTCGGGGCCTTTCCTGTTGGCTTAAATCTGGTACATCACTTTGTAATTCCTAATCATTATCAGGCTCATAGAGTGCTATAAAAGACAAATAGTATTTACTGCGGTATTGAATATGAAATCTGTAATCACCAATATTAAAAGACCAGTCAGTATCAAGCACCGGATAAATCTCTCCCGTACTGCAATCCAGGAAAAAGCAGTCATTGACTTCTGTTGCTGCAATAACGTTTTCATAGCATTCTTGACACAGCATGGTACTAAGCTTTTCACGATCTTCATTTTTGGCATGCTGCAAGTAATCCAATTTCATTACACCATAGACAACATTATGTTCACTGGAAGTATTTACCCAGCCGGTAGTTCCATTATCATCAAACTGAAGAATATTACGATAGCAGGCATATTTTTCTCCAAATTCTTCTTTCAAAACTCCGTTGATGTCTAAAGGAGCATATTTATGGGCTAATTCTTCTTCTGTCAGGTAATCATCACTTGTCCAATCCAACGAGCAGCGATTATTCCAGTTTTCGAGGCCGCCACAAAAATGGCGTACTCCTATATTGGCAATATCCCAATGGTGTGTACTAATAAGTGCAATCGTATCTACGCCACGGTAATCATTTCCGGCTCCGCAGAGGGAGCAGTTTTCAGGTTCAACTTGGCTTTCATACACCGGGTCCGGACGCGGCAACTTATAAAGAAAAATAAGAATACAAACAATAAATAGTGCAGCAAAAAAAATTACCCAACGATTATTCTTCCACCATGGCTTCTCTTCATAGAAAAAATCATCCTCTGCAAACATTATTCTCCTCCTGTATTATTTGAAATATTAAGATAGTATAATTCCTGCCTGTTTGACAAATGATTATAGAGGTAATTATCAACTGAATTATACTGATTTCAGCGGTAAATTACAAGTATTAGCGGTATATTTATTGATAAAATAACTTCTAAAATCGGAGTGCAATATTTATTCATGCGGTATCATCAAAGCGAGGTGATACAGATGGGTGAGGAATTTATAGGAAAACGGATTACGGAATTACGCTTGATGCGTAATGTTTCTGAATATCAGATGTCATTAGAGTTAGGACAGAGTAAAAGCTATGTGCAGGGTATCACATCAGGCAAATCGCTTCCGTCTATTAAACAACTTTATAATATTGCGGACTACTTCAATATGAGCCTGGCAGAGTTTTTCGATGAGTCAAAGCTTGATTCGCCGCTGCTTTGCGAGGTAAAGCATGAAGCACAGAAATTGAATGATGACGATTTAGCTGCACTGCTGAGTATTATTCGCAGAATGTCCTCATATGTACGAGATTAAGCTTTAAACAATAGAAAAGGCTCCGGGAAGTGGATTCCAGGAGCTCTTTTTTGCTGTTTAAACTTGTTTGGCATAGTAGTGCACATAAAGGTTATAATCCCTGAACCTTGTAATTAACCGCAGCCAGATGAAAAAATGTTCTGTTTCAGAATAAAGGTTAAATTCACTGGAGCTGCTGGTAGGCTGGGCGCAACGGCACAGTTTGCACATGGTATCTAAAGTCTTGAATTCCGGCATTCGGAACAATGCGTTATGAAACTGGTCGATCTCCCGGCTAAGAATTTTTGACGGCCGTTCTTTTTGACAATCGAACCATTTACTCCACCACCTATATCCATCATAGTCAGAACGGGAATATACCACCTCACTAACTGGATAAGGCAGATCAGAATTCCCCACCTTTTTTGTTTGCTCAAATACATTTGGAAACGAACAGGCCGGCGTAAGCAGAATTAATGGACCGTTCATATCTAATTCCGGGAGCCCATTTTTAACCGCCTGCCAATCCAATAAAGGAAACAACCGCCCCTGTGCATCCCTCAAAGCTTCATCGGTTCCGCAGTTGATGCAGATTGAAACATCAATATATCGGCTGCGGGCGTTAGAAGCCAGTTCGCTGCGTAAAGGCTGGCCACATCGTAAACATAAGGGGGGCGGCTCCACACCATTGATGTAATTTGCTTTGGTTTTCTTCCAGAGGCTTTCAAGCTGTGCCTTGGGAAAAAGTTTGATATTCATGAATATCCTCCTATAAAGTTCCGGGCCGCGCAAAACTAAGCGCAGCCCGAAGAATTTAATACTGGTAAAACAGTACCGGATTTCTATAACACTTGCAGATAGGCTTCATAACCATCGGGATCTATTTCCCGCAGAAGGGCTTCCTGAAAGCGGTATTCCGGATATGTGCAGAAACCGCTTCTAAGCTCCATGCCTGTTGGAGCAGCAAGTTCATGCTTTTTAAGCCACATGAGGATTTCTTTTCCGTTGTTATTGGTGTCGATGAAAGCGCAATCTTTTTCGCACGGCCACGTCAGATTGACGGTCAGTGTATTCCACGGTTCCGGGCAGCCGTCTTCCCAGGTAATCATTTCGATGGCAAGGTTACCGTTCATATAGGATGCCACCTGCAGTTGGATAGGGCGTGTCGTTCCATATTTCTCTAAAGGAAATGTTTTCATAAAAAGCTCCTTTCTGAGCCGCACACATATGGCGGCTCTTAAAATTATTAGTGATTGACTGTATTATTGAGTAAAAGTGAACAATAACAGGCTACTCCGACCAGCTATACAGCAGAAGATCATGGCTGCTGGTGCCCGGGGAAAGCAAAGCAGACCGGAACCGGTAATTGATAAATACAAATCCTGTCGGCTTGTGCGTGAAGCGGACAGCCAGAATGTTATATTGCTTTTTCATCCAGGCACTCGTTTCCACTACCTCCTCAGTTGCATTGGCAAAGTCCAACGCATAAATCCAGTTATCCCGGCAGCTATGGGGATTTGCATAAACTTCACCGCCTGGAAGTGAAAGCATCTTGGCTTTCATGGCCTCGTAGTCCCTGACCTCTGGGTACTCTTTCTGAAAGGTGTGCATCAGATTCCGTTCAAACTGGCAGAATGGCTCAAATGGCACTTTATTCTCAAAATCTCCATTCCCATCCAAACACCAAAACTGTCCATTGTGGTAAATTTCAAAAATAGTATCGTTCTTGGCTGGATGAGAGTTTTCACAGTAATTTCCGCTCACATCGGTATGATACCAGACACCGTTCAATGTAGAACGGTTAAAGTACTGCCCCGGCTGCTCAATGGATTGAAAGACATCGCGGCAAAGCCCTCTGTCCTCAAAAAGATAAGCTACTTTCATTTGTTTCATGGGTATTTCCTCCTAATTTATAGTTTTCAGGGAAGAAAAGGCATTGCTCATGATGCTTTCTTTTCTTCCTGTCCGCTGATTGAGATTGTGGGATAAGAAATGGGCGCTATATCGGCTTCAACCGGTTCTTCACACATGAAAAAAAGCATGCCAGAACTTGTGTCATCAAAGGGAATCCAGGCGCCATCCTTCCAAATACAGCCGGTAACATCATTGTAGAGATCCGGCATCTTACCTGGAATATCAAAACAATCAGAAGACAAATACAGACACAGGTGTTTAAGGAAAAATGGGTGCAGGGCGTCCAGTATCTCCTGACGCAGTTCCAGTGCCAGCTTTTCAATCTCCTCAATATCCTGGCGTTTGAATGCTGCCTGGGAGATTTCTTTGAGCTTTGTAGTTTTTTGAATAGCGGAATCAATATAGGTCTTGGCATCATTGAAATAAATTTTCTTCAGACGTATGCCGCTTAGGGAGAGTTCACGGGTATACTCGGATGCAGCAGTACAAATGTCTTTGGCTAACGCTTTATAAGGTTTTTCATATTTAGTCTTTAAGACCTCTATGGACACCACCTCCAGGTTGCGCCGAAGCGTATCAAGGTGTGTCACCAAAAGAGCCCGCAATTTTTCTCTTTCCACGGAAACCTCCTATCCCCGCCGAAAATGACGGCATTTTTCATAGATATGAATATTAGTCCGCAGAAAACTATGATAGGTACGGAGCCGCTGGCTTGACATAGTTTCTTTGGTCGGGCGGCAGTTAGGATTGCACTTCCTCTGTTGATATCTCCAGGTATTTTTTTCATTCATGGGCATCCTCCAGTTTGTTCTGGCGGGCTTTTTCACCATCAAAGGGAATACACCACACGGTATAGGCATTCTGTACATAAAAGAAATATGGAGTCAGACCATCATCAATCTCTATAATTTCCTCTGCCGTAACAGGAGTGCCAAGTAACTGTTCCAGCGTTCCGCTGCTTTCCCAAGATTCCAGATCCCGGGCGGTTAGTTTAGAAACACCTTCGTAGCGCATTGCGTATTGATATTCAGAAGGATTGTGCTCTATGTTATCCCGGTCAAATAAAAGGCGCAGCAGAGCGGTCTGGCTGTTTTTATAATGATAAATCCGCAAGATAGGCGGTGATTTTTGCAGTGGACACCAGGATGGCACATAAGTCTTTGGATCGCGGCCCTTAAACTGGCGGGGACGTTTTCCACCAGTGCAGTACCGGCATCCGGGCTTCAAGAATATGCCCTTGATTTTTTTCGGAACTAAGCCGTTGTAATTGTGGTAACATTCCCGTCCGGTACAGCGGGGCTTGCATACTTTTTTCTTTATCATTTAACATCTTCTCCCTTCTTTGGTGTTTCCGCAGGTATGGACAATCCGGCAGCCATCATTTGCATGGCAGTCTGAAAGCCAACTTCAAACGCTGTTTCCGCTTCCTCGCAAGATCGGCGGTCCAAGGTCTGCTCCAAGGTTTCCATCAGTTCCAAATCTTCAGGAGCCAACCGCTGGTGCAGACTGCTCTGCAAATCAATGATTTCTTTGGTATAACGGCGGATTGCCTCGTTATACACATGCTGATCCGGCTCCAGATTGCCATAGTAAAGGTCCCTCAGATAATCTGATGAAACCTGTGAAGGCAAATGCAGCGCCGGGCCATGCTGTTCCAATGCCACGGCGATTTTCTGCAAAGCAGTAATCAGATGTGGCAGATGCTGAGTAAAAAACTGATTCCCGATTTTTGTTTCATAGAATTGCATTCAAAATCCTCCTATCATTAAAAGGCCGCGACAGCATGTGAAATCTGCGGCAGTCCTTTGAAAAATGTTGTTTCGGCAAATAGCCTTAACTTATGCAATGTTTTGTTCACCCCAGCGGATATGAAACACGCCCTTCTCATCCTGCTCTTGGTACATCAGCAGAGAAAGCAGGTCATAGTTTACATCAAAACGCTCATAAATCGCATCCAGGTCTGTGTCCTGCCCTTTCATGAACAGGTTAAGTTTTTCCTTTACCAAAACCATCTGCATCAAATTAGATTCAATGCTGCCGGCATAAGTAAGAAAATAAATATCTTTATCTTCCGTTGAGGTATAACGGATAAAGCGGAAATAAAACTGGCTCATACCAGAATTGTTATAGTGCAGTTCCGGGATAATAATTTTATTGACGAACTCAAAGTTGACGCTGGACGGAAGGCTCTGCTGGGTGCATAGCAGAATACCATTTTTACTCTCCCGCAGGGTCTTTCGAAGCGCCCGCCGTTTAGCAAAGGTAGTTGTGGAGCCGGTAACAATAAATAAAGGCCGTTCCGGCAGATATTCCTGTATGGCCTTGGCGTAGGAATCCAGCACCGCCTTGTGCCGCACACCGATAGCAACTACTTCATCCGGCCAGTTCGCGGCCAGTTCCAGTGCGGCCATGACCTTTACCGGCGTATCGCTTCGGTACTCCATTACTGTATCTGGTGCCGCGCTGATACGCAGTAACAGAACAATTTGTTGAATCAGCTTCATCATGGAGTCTTTTCTGCTGTTTCCTGTGGACTTAAAGTAGTTCCGGCGCATAGAGCAGAATTCATCAATCGCTGTCTGGTATACTGCTCTTTCATCAGGTGCAAATCGCAGAGGTATCTGGTGGATGTGCTTGATATCCTTTCCGGATACTTCTTCAAATGTCCTTGTGATAACGGTTTTGCATAGAATATCGCTCAGTACTTCTGCATTGAAAATATCCTGAGTACGCTGCCCTACACCAAATACGGTGATTTTTTCTGGCAGATGTGAGGCTGCAAAAAGCCGGTATCCCTTCTTGTAAGCTGGGATGGGCTCCCTGTAATAAGGATTATTGTCCTCTGTCAGTATACCGTGCTCCTGACTGGTTCCCCGCTCGTAATGGTAGAGGGTGTCACACCAGGAAATCATGTTGATGGAGTTGTTGTAGAGCATTTCCAGTTGAGGAGCAAACTCTGAAATGTTATTTCGGGTGCTGGTTCCCGTAGTCAATAATTTTGAACGGCAGCGCCGGAAGCAGCTCAGGCTGGCCTTTGTCCGTACACTGTCCGGATTGGTAATTTCATCGCTCTCATCCAACACAAGTTGAATTTTTTGTCCATATAGCCTTATCCAATGCCGGAGCTGTTTACGGTACTGGCAGACTTTATTTAAAGTAAGCAGCACAAAATCTCCGGGCCGTATTTTTTCCAAATCCGCCAGCCTCTGTACAAACACATAGGATAGCCCGTAGTTTGGCAATACCACATCCCAGTTATTGCGGATGGATATGGCGGAGGATACTACCCAGGTACTGTGTATATGCTGATGTTCCATTCGGTACAGCCCGACAGCGATACCTGCCAGTGTTTTTCCGCTTCCCTGCTCCCATTGCAGCAGCCCATATCGTTTTTGTAATATCAAATTCAGATCATGACGCTGGATTTCGTTAAGATGGATTGTTTCTTCATTTTCCGCGTCCCACAGTGAAAAGGAGGATAACCAATCCGCGATGCGGGCATCTTCCTGCATAGTGGCGAAATCCATGCTTTGTTTGTCGTATTCCCTCCGCTTTTTCCGCAGCAGGCGTTCATAGCCCGGAAACCGCTCCGGTTCATATTCTAAAACGGCTTCATAGACGGGAATCTGCTGACGCATAGCCGCGGTCAGTGTGCGTCGGGTTTTGGAGCTGTATGCCTTATAGACAAAATCATATCCCTGTTTTACAAGAACGATTTTATCTTCTTCCGGCTTTTTGTTCTGTCGCTTCAGAGCGGCGGAGAGGTAGGCAAGAACCTTCTTCTCTGTCAGCCGTACCTTGCTCCATTCCTGATAGTTCATACCATCCGGCTGCTTTTCTGTATAAAAACGGTGGAGATATTCGCAGCATTTGGTATATTTCTCTCTGGTGGCGGGATTTGCCTTGATATGATACAGCAGCTTTTTTACCTTATACTGAAAACCAGTTGATGTACTCCGCGACTGCGCCAGCTCCAACAGGATGCGGGAGCGGTTTTTTTCCAGATCGGCTTTGGCCGTCTGAAGCAGCAGCCCACGAAATCTTTCTGCCTGCTGGTGCAGGTTTGTCAAAAACGGCAGGGAGCCGTCATATTCGGTCCTGTATGGCTGGATTGATTTTCCCTCCCCGGCAGGCCGGTGCTGCCAGAACTGCAGCTTGGTCGGAAATTGTGCCACGCCCATTTGGGCAAAAGCATGATCCGCCAGGGAAATCTGACCGAGAAAACGGTAATTCTTTTCCAATTCCTCAATGGCATTCTTATCTGTGAACGAATCTGCCAGGAACGACTGTGGAACAATAAGGGCCAGTATGCCATACGGCTTTAGCAGCTCGGCAGCTTTCTGGCAGTAGTATAATTGGGAAAGAACCTCATCTCCATCTTCAATCCACCAACGCAGATGAAAGGGTGGGTTTCCTACTACATAATCAAACCGGATATTCGGCTGATAGGTACGGATGTCCTTGGGTTCCAGCCTGGCTTCCGGGTAAAGATAGTGGGCAACCTTATAAGCTTTGATGTCCAGCTCACAGCCGTAGAGATTAGATTCCACCGGCATAAAATTAAAAAAGTTTCCCATACCACAGGTCAGATCCGCAATGATATCTGATTCTGACACCTGAAGACAGGCGGCAACAAATTCGCATAGAGCTGGAGGCGTAAAAAACTGCCCGTTTTCCACTTCCTTTTTTGCCTGGCTAAAGTCACTGTAATTGGCATAATCATTGCGCTTTAATTCATGAAGTCCTCCGTCTCCGGTATAGGCGTTAAACAGGTCTTCCGGTGTAAGACCACTTTTTTCTGTTTCATTGCTGTCAATCAGATATAGAACTTTGTCGTTTAATTCTTTACGTTTGTTTGTGGGAATGGTGTTCATGTGATATGAATATTTCAACCGGATACCCCCTTAATAGACTAGGCCCAGATATTCCGCAACAAAGGTTCTGGCGGATTCCTCAGAGGAGAACTTAATGTCTACGCGTCCATTCTTAAACATTTTCAGCTGCCGCACTTTAGTACAGCTAGGAAATTGTACGATGTCAGTGCTTGAGTGATTGTAACCCAAAAGATTTGAGAACCCAGAAGGCATCAAAGAAAAACTTCCTGTATCGTAATGGACAATGCCCCGAAGAATTTGTTTCAGGTAATCCCGTAAATTCCAACGGTCTTCACGAAAACCGCCGTCATAGGAACAGCCGTAACTGGTAAACCGTAATACATCTTTTTTAATCTCATATTTGGGGGTCTTGTTGTAATCATTCCAAGCCGCATCGTGGCACTTTTCTTTTAATTCATAAAGTGCCTGTTCTCGAAAATCCCGCCCATCCAGCTGTACAAATATCTCGTTCAGAATATCCTGGTAATTCAGGCGGAGAGAAAGCATTTGCTTCTCGTATTCCTGATTCTTTTCTTTTGAATAGCGCCAATCTCCGGAAGGTTCCTCCGGGAGAAGATGGTTTTTTATTTCAGGGGCATCTACCGACACATGGTATTTTTGATTAAAGTGCTGCACGAGACGCCATATCAGCTTGGTGTGCAGGCTCTTGATATGATCCTCAATCTTATCAGTGGAAATTTTTAAGTCATTATCAGAGGGAAGATAGACGTTCATTCCATAGGATTCCTGCTCCTTATCTGTCAGGATATCCGATTGCTGGGTCGTTAAATCTTCCCATATATAGACCAGTTCATGAAAACATGAATGTGCTACATCATACGCTTTTTGATGTGCGATGCAGTAGTCACGGTCATCTTCTGTAATGCGGCTGTCCGCCTGTATGGTGACAGCATCAAATTTTGAAAGTAAATCCATAAACATTTATCTCCTTTAGGTAATCTGACAAAGAAAAGCCGCAGCAGACATACCGCCTGCCACGGCCGATTACTTTCGGGCGGTGATTCATCGCCCATGACTCATTACAGTCCTGTTACGCACATGCGGCCAGTCTCACGGGGAGAGGACTGATGGCCGCCAGCGGAAAAGGGCGCATTGACAAATGGTATTCGGAATTGAGCGTTTCAAAATGAATGCTTTCTTCTGTCTGCTCATAAATCGCCTGCACCCGGCTGGTGTGATATATCTTCCCTCCAGCGTGTACGAGTGCGCCCTGGCCGATGGTAAGAGGACGGAGCAAACTGCCGTTTAAGTGGATCTCTTTCTTTGATTTCTTCATTTTTCTTAACCTCCAATCATATGATAGTGTCCTGTCTGTGTCCGGCGTAAAGTGAAACCGCAGTGAGTACAGGTATTATGGTTGATAGCACATCTCTATTAAAGCGGTACGGACTTCCTCCAGGGCTTCCTTTACCTGTCGCATGGGTGTTTTTTGCTGTCTGGCGATTTCCCGCAGATTATAACCGCAGGTTTTCAGCCGTACCATTTCCATTTGCTGTCCGGAGACCTTGCCTGCCAAATCATGCAAAAGGAGCCTGGTTTCTAACTGTTGCATCAGGTCATCAGAAGCGGCAACCGTTTCTTCTAATGAATAACTGTCTGCGCCGATACCGATATGAATACTGAGAACCTCGGCAGTGCGTTTTTGACATCTGTTGCTTTTATAGTAGTTATATAAATCAACGCGCATACAGCTCCAGGCAATTGTTGTAAACTTATACTGATGTAAGGAAGCTTCGGTCAGGTAACGTTTTACCGCCCGCAAATACCCGAAGATTATCACATCATAAAATTCATCCATCGACAAATGGTTATCCTTGAGAAATTTATAGACCAACGCATGATGTTCTGTGGCATAGTCACGCTGTTCATCAGTTAATGGAACTTCACACAACATAAAAATCCTCCTTTTCAAATAGAAAAAGGGATGTCACCAGCAAAGGCTGGGGGCATCCCTTTTGAACGTGTTATGCGGTAGCATACCGCAAATAAATCATTTAAGCCGGCAGCGCATCCCGCTCTCCATTGATTTCAGTGGAGATACAGAAATGTGTCTCTTTGTCTGAAGCCGGCAGTGTCGGACCTTCGTAATCACAGCTGTTGTCCTTCTGTTCATCCTGAATGATGGCACGCTGCGTCAGCATAGACTTGATCTGCTCCTTAAAGCTGTTGGCATAAGCACGGATCTGGGCCAGTTCTTCTCCCTCAAAGTCATAGAGTTTTTTGAAGGTGGCAACGCTATAATCATTGGTGCCGTTACTGGCTTTCTTTAACCCGATCTGCACTACGGCACTGAAACTGGCACGGCGGCGCAGAACAAACGCACGGTTCATAAACTCGCGGAACGGTGAAAGACTGGTAGGCGGAAGGGAAATCTGCAGTGGCATAAATTCTCCGCTGCGAAGCAGATAAATCTGCCTCATATTTTTGCAGGCTTTCCCACGGCCTTCCTTACCTGAGCCATACTGGTTTAACGGGCAGGTAGAGCAGAGAATACCAGGATCGCCAATGCCAACCTTGCCGTCCACTGACGAGCAGATAGGAGTAGCGTCATCATCATATTCACTTCCTTCAGGCCAGTAGGCAAAGGAAGGATGGTGGTGGAGAATTACGCCTTCCACTGTTTTAATGTAATCCGGATTTTCCGGATCATCAGAAGGCATTTCAAACTGCACCATACCGCCGGCAGGAATCTTAACCCGGGGGAAGCTCATCTGCAGACCGTCCATATCTTCGGCCAGTTCTTCCTGAGAGAAGTCGCATTCTGCCAATGCCGGCAGCAAAAACTTTTCCTGTTCCATCAAAGCGTTATTCTCGTTATACATAGTAAAATCCTCCTTAAAATTTATGTGTCCGTCTAAATCAGGCGGCCATCTGGTTGATTCGGTTCCAGAGTGTAGGCTGCATGGTTAAAATGTTATAGCCGATGCTTTCCAGCTCCGTAGCGCGGTCATAGCTTTCCACATCCTGGCTGTGGCGGGTCACGGCATTGGAAAGACCATAAAGTGTTAAATCATTGCCTTCGATCAGGTGTTGCAAAATACCGGTGCTCTCATCATCTGTAATGCGGAATTCACGGCTTGCCACCTTGACGATACCAGGGATATCGGCAGTATTCATACGGACTCCTTTGGCTTCCTGCATCACACCTATGACGCGGGAAAAACGGGTCTCCTCCACGGCAGCCCGCACGGTGTCCTGAATTTTCAGCACAAAAGCACGATCATCGGCAGCCAGCGTTTCATCTGAATACAACAGGATATTTTCCTCTGTGTTATTAACTCGCCCAACGTGATTACGACGGGTCTGAGCATCATTTACAACCATACCGTTTTTGCATACCAAGCGATAGACAAGCGGCTGAATGCTGACAGAGCCAAGCCCCACCTCGCTATTGCTGATTATCACACCAGCCTGAACAATGTCACCTGGGGTAACTTCTGCTTCAAGGCGTGGATTAACAACTTTTAAGTACATCCGGCTTTCTGTTATTTCGCAGCTCTCAAAGCGGGCGCCATCCATCTCCATAAGGATAGGCAGTACAGCCTCTGCAATTCCCAAATTGTCGATGCAGCGGTAGCGGTTGCTCAAAAACGCTCTTGCCGTGCCTCCCAGCGTGCGGACCAATCGTTTGGACGGTTCCTGCTCAAACCAGGTGTTGACGTTCTGGGCCAGCAAATCCGGATTTTGAGCCTGCATCCGGTCATAGTAAGCTGCCGGGATTTTGAGGTGTGTTCCAATCTGCCGGTGTGCAATCTGATTAACACTTAGCGGTTCGACATATTCTGTATCATTGTCGTACATATGAAGGTAAAGATCAGAGCCACAAGGCTCCAGCTTCATACAGCGGGTGTCTACCAGATAATCTTCTTTAAGTTTACTCAGACGTTCAATTTCCGAAGCCATTTCCGTTAAGGTTAGACCTGCTTTCATTTATCTGATTCACTTCCTTTCTTTGTGCTGGCGTTACCATGATACCTGAACGCCTTTTGCAGTAATTTCAGCCGCAAGACCATTGCGTTCAAAAACCTGTACAAGCCGGGGCCAGTAGACCTTGGCGGGAAAGCCGGATAGATGTTCCTGCACCGTAGCTTCTTCTCCCTGTTCTACGCAGACATCCCCATCCTCTGAAAGAGTGAGGCTGCTGTGACCGCGGGAATTTAAGTCAGCCATAAGTGTTTCCAGAACCTTGCGTCCCTGGATTTCATACCACACCTGCGGATCGACAGGCTGCTGATTGGGCGGCAGATTATTTTCCTCGGTGCCAGGCTGGCCGGCTTTGGACAGCGGCACGATTTTTACCATGTTACAGCTGATATTCGCTTTTTGATCCACCGAGATGTCAGCGTGGTCAAAATCCTCCACACCGTAAATGCGGATACGTCCCACACCGCCACTTTGGATTAATTTTTCAGGTTGCTTTTGAACCCATTCCCATGTCACTTTTGGATATACCGCCTGTAAATAGGCGGAAATCCGATGGTTTACATGGCGGAGAAGCAAAAGCTCTGTCGGTTCCCCATTCACCTCCGGTATGTGGAAAGCCGGCGCGATGCCTTCAGACTGACGCTGTTGTTCCTGCTGCTTGCGGACTTTGCGGCGTTTTGCCTGCTGCATATAGGGCATGAGCAGAAATGCCACGATCCAAAGCCCCCAAAGGGTGAAAACACCCAGAAGAAGCCAAACCCGCAGGGAACCCTTAACAAGAGCCAGAATGCCGATTACAACACCAATCAAGATGCTGATACTGCCCCAAAGGGATTTGTCACTTTTCATTTGTTGATACCATCCTCTCTTTACTTGATTTTCTTCTGAAAACAAAAAAAGAGGGACCGCACCAAGCTTCAGATATTTCTGAAAACTTGATACGGTCCCTCTATGTGGAGCCGAAGCGTTTCTTTTACTCCGGCAGTACATCACGGTCACCATCCAAATCCCTTATGGGATAGTCGGTTCCCGTTTTGTCCGGTTTGTGAAGAAGCAAAGCAACCGGCTCGGCAAGGAGCTGGCAGTCCTCTAAGGCCACTTTCAACTGCTTTGTCTTTCCGGATGCTTTGGTATAGGCGTCCACCAGCTTTAGTGTGCCGGTAATCTGAACTTTACAGTCTTTCTTCACACCCAGCTTTATGAGCCGGTCTACCTCCTCATATCCCCAGGTCCATACCTGGTAATACTGCGTCCATCGTTTCTTGCCGCTGCCGGTTATCTCCAGCAGCTCAAATCTGACATAGGGACGCCCAGACTGACCTGTTTGTGGGGCAAGATTGTCTGTGATATAGCCGGTCACTTGGATAAGTGCCATAACACTCCTTTCTGCCGTTGGCATTGATATCTATATAAAAAAGTGCCAGTAGGCAAAACCGGCCAAAGGGCGCGGTAATCCACTGACACTTGAATACAAACTTAACAGCGTGTGCAATGCAGAAAGTTCTTCTGCTATATGGAATAAAATCCATACTCCATAAAGGAGACGCACAAAAATCAATTACAAGGACAGTATAGCACTGTATCTTGTGTCTGTCAAGTGCAATATACAATATATAGATAATAAACAAGGTAAACATACAATATATTGTGCTTTGTGAGGCTATTCACATATTATCAGGCTGATTTGTTCCACCGTGGATAATACTTCGGAGAAAGAAAAGTCGGAAGCGTATGCATTTTCCTTGATATAGTTATCCCACAGGGAGGCCAGAGCTGGTTCTTCCTTCATATCCGATAAAATATCTGCCCATTCTTTGAGTTCGGAAGTAGAGCCACGTTTTTTTGCAGTATGCAGGATGGCTTGCCGCAAGATCTCCGGGCGTACTTCGTCACGGCGCAGACGGAACAGGGTATGTAAATCGTAAAAATCTCTTGCCCGTGTAGTACCAATATTACGGCGCAGGATGGTTTCATACTTCTCGGCAAGAATTGACTCCAGCGTATATGCCATAATGGGAACACTCTTTCGTTCAAACAGAAACGGGTAATCATAGCAGATAGCGGCAGGAGTAATTTCATCTCCGGTGGTAATGTCAATTTTCATGGGACTGTTAATTTTACCGTACAGGGCATCCAAGTGAATGCGGAAGTTATTGTAGGCGTCATCTTCCCGTATGGGCTCGATACGCTGAAAACGGAACTGGATACCATCATTTACATCGAGCGACAGGATATTCTGAACGATGCTGGTAATCTGTTCTTTCTCCATTGGCAGTCCGCGGACGGTTGTATCCATATCCATCGTGGTGCGCTCACTGATGCCAAGCATGGACGAGATCAACAGACCGCCTTTGAGAATAAAGTTGCCGCGGTAACGGGAGACAGACAACCGTTCCAAAATGCGTTCAAACAGGAACATCTGTAAGACCTCCTGAGAGCGCAGATTTTTGGAGGCGGCAATGTTGCGGATAGCACCTTTTAGCTGTTCCGGTGTTTTCATGTTAGTACCTCCATGTATGTTCTTATTTGTTCTTCGATTCCAAACTGCTTTCCGTATTTGAGTAATTTCCGGCTGTTAGCGCCGGTACGAAAATAATCTTTGATTGCCTGGGTATAAAGCTGCATATCCATTTCCTTTTTATCACGGATTAAATCACAGATACAGCGTTCCTTGTCATAAAGCCGCACTGTGCCTCCCTGTGGCGATTTCGTTTCCGTCCGTCCGATTTCAAACAGCGTCGGCTGTGCATAGTGAAAGCGGATTTGTGGATTATCCCGTTTGATTTTGCTTACATTTGTACCGTGCGGCACGGTTAAATCAAGTGTGTGCGGCACTCTGTCAGACAGGCCCCACAGAAAAAGCGCTGTCCCATAAGAATACAGGGCTTTTCCGCTCCGGGCCTGCAGCAGCGCGTATTCATCCACCATCCCTTTTTCCAATACATACAGTCCTTTACAGACCCGGATAAGCTGCTTTTCGTCAACATAGCGTTTCAGGGCAGTACGGCTGATTCCGGCAGCTTCAACCTGAGCGGTTGTTATGATACCGCTGTTTTCTTCTGCAATAGCTCCAATCTGTTTCCAAACACTATCCATATGCTTCACCTCCAGCCTGTTTTACAATGATACTCCAATTATATCATTATTGAAGTGCGATTGTAAACAAGATGCCAAGATTTAGTTTATGCAGATGGACAGGATTTATGCATGGAGCTGTGATGCTTATTCCGGCAGATGGTTCATACAGCGGTAATAGTCATCCATAACATAAAAGTGCATTTCATAAGCATTTGGCTTTCTGTAATGCCGTGTCAATCCATGTAGGTAGCCGGTGCCGTCCACTCCAAGCGGCCCCAGCCAGTGATCCCGGAAAGGTCCGTTGTGATACCATAGCCGGATATCCAGATATTCTTTTTCTGTTACCAGCCCTTTTTCCGCAAGGCGGTAGACTTCTTCATCTTCCAAAATCATATGAGCCAGAAAATGGCGGTACAAATCGTCTGGTAGATTTAGGGCCATCTGATATGTCAGTGGATTGGGGTGGTTCAGCCACCAGATTGTGATATCATCAAAGCTCTTTAATTGGGGCGGCGGGTCGAGTGCCTTAAACTGTTTCCAGAAGGCCCGGACCTCCTCCCGATCCGGTGGAGCAGGTATCTCGATTTGCCTCACATCGTTTTCCTGAAAGGCAAAGGCAAATTTGCAGCCATTTTGGTCTTCCAGAAGGAGTGCGGAGCAGGAAATGGGAGATACCAGACATTTTTCCAGCATAAAGCGCTCCTTGAGAAAAAGGTACACCCTGCCCTGTTCTGTGGTATGTGGTTTAAACATGATTGAAACCTCCTTTCTACTAAGAAATAGAGGGGAGTATAGGATTTTCTGCAAAACTAAATTAATTTTCTTCTGATTCTGATTCATTGACATCAGATACCTGTATCTCCTCATAGCCCAGAAATGTATTGGTAGAAAGGGAGGCATCCAGATAGGGATTTCCCACAAGCGGGCGTGCATCTTTCTGGAAATAAAACCGGTATGGCGTGCCAATATGAAAGCGCGCATTACGATCCAGCAACAGGGTGAATTCGGCACCATTCCCGTCAAGCAGATGGATTTTCCGATACCGCCGAAAGGGGGGAGAGGTGACGCCGGAGCATACGCCCTCCACCATCTCATAGCGGTCATTGGAAATCAGGGTCCAGATGGATTTGCTGCGAAAAACACAACAGATGAACAGGAGGCCGCCAAGTACTAAAATAATGCGGTCATTTGCTATAAGGAATATGACAAGGCTCATTGCAGCGGCTCCGACACCGGCAAGGAGAGTGACAAGAAACCTTCGTTTTAGAACCCAAGGGATTGGATTTCGGTCCGTCATTTGTATCACACCCTTTCAAAGATAATCTGCTGACGTAAATATAAATTTGCTACTGCCAGAATTACCGGCTTGCTGCTGGTGCTGGACTTCATAAGACTGGCAATATTGTCACTGGTAGTATCCCTGTCGTTGTAAATAGTGTCGAGAAGTGCCTGTTCATTGGGCAGGCGGCTGATGTTCTTTTCCATACACTTGATGATTTCTGCAGTGGAAAGCAAAGCCTGCCGGGCAAGCTTCATGACCTGTGCCTCCTCTGCCGTGCGCCTGTCAGATTGAAAGAGCTTACGGGCTGCAGTAAAGGGAACCCGGTCGAGTGTTACCAGTTTGAGAAAGGTAAGGCATCGCAGGCCAAAGCTGCCGCTTGTCGGAATTATGCTGAGGGAACCCAGCAGATCATACAGAGCGTCATATTCCGTCTCCCCATTTCCGCAGACCAGCAGGCCGCGGGTCAGGAGGCGGTCTACGCACAGTTCCCAGGTACGGTCAGTTGAGAAACAGCCGCTGGCCGTTGTTTTTTCATAGAATGCGCCAATTTCCTCCCGTCTCAGGATGCGCCAGTTTAAGCTGGTCCAGAGAATCATTTCCTGCATGTCCATCATATACTCCTGACCGGATAGCAGAACGACCGGGCAGGAACGGCCACAGCCATTTGTCCTGCGAACAAAATGACCGATTGCTGTATACAGTGTTTTTCTTGTCATGATGATAACCTCCTTATTTTTCTACATATCCTTTACGGTTTTGACTGACCGCTTTTCAACAAATCAGTAGAGAGCCGCCATGAAAGCCGGATCACCGCGCAGCTTTTGTGCCGAGCGGGAAATCCATGCGCCGACATGGGAGGGCGGAACACCATAAAGCCCGGCAATATCCGTAATGCTGTATCCACGTATTTTAAGTACAAGTGCTTCGATACCCAGTCGGGCGACGCCCTGATAAGCAGTTTTTCTGGATTCCAGCAAATCCAATGTTTCTATCTGGGAAATGCGGGCGGTAAAACTGTCCACGGCACTGCAGTCAGCCTCCCCCATCAGCAGTTCGCCGTTTTCACCCACCTCCAGATGTACAAAGTGCTTTTCTTTATCACACTGACGCCGGCAATAGGAAATCAGCCCGTTACGGACCACCTTTTTTGCATAAGTAGAAAACAGAGCTTTGGCAGCATTATAGGTAACAGCTGCTCTGCATAGCCAGATACAGCCTTCCTGGTACAGATCCTCGTATGACATACCATAAATACACGGATTAACATGGATGCTGTTCACAATGACCCAATGAACGACCGGAAGATTGTTTTCCACCAGTAACTGCTGCTCCGGTGTCAGCTTTATATTTTTCTGCATTCAGGTTCACCTCACTTTCATGCGGACAGCTGGCGGGGCGGATTTACAGCCCGCCGGCATAGTTTTATGACATGTTCACATTGCCCGGCCGAAAATAGTCCGATGTGAGCTTCCTCGCTGCTCAGGCCGAGCTGCATTTGGAGCCAGAGGTACGCTGCCCACTTATCCATGTGCCGGTGCCTTTGCAGTTCATCCAGCGCACGATGAGCAAGAATCCGCTTGTGTCGCAGAGTTCCATTTGCCAATGTCCCCATCGGGAGCAGAGTGGATTTGTGGGCGCTCACATAAGCGTCACAGGCAGGCCAGTTGGAACAAAGATAGAGATGCCGTCCCTTTTCTGTCAGCGAAGCTCCATACACATAACTGGCAGGACGCAGGACCGCTTTTGCCCCGCAATAAGGGCATTTAATTTGGATTGGTTTGCGCTTTATAAAAATCACCTCCATTACGAGCCGTTTACGGCTGGATTACGTCTTTCAGGTTAAAAATAAGTACAGATTCGGCTGCAGGTTGAATGATAGAGCTGTAAAAGCGCACATTCCCGGCCGGATTCGGTATGCCATTCAATATACTGACAGTAGGCAGCTTCAAAAGCCTTCCGATCCAGAAGGCCGCGGCAATCCGTGGCTTCCACAGATTCGCCTGTGAGCCGGCAGATTTCAGATACCGGCATCAGCAGCGGTATGCCCTCCGCGTCAGCTGTCAGCAAAAAGCCCTGGCAGGACTGCGAAACCTCACAAGGACAGGCGGCTTGGCTGCACTGTATAAACAGTGCATTACGCCAATTCCCTTGTACGGCCCGCAGGAAAGAATAAAAACTACATGGTTGCTGATTCATGCTTTCACCTCTCTTACCGCACATTGCGAAAAGTAAAAAGAAAAAGGGGATCAGCCGTTGTATGCAAACTGATCCCCTGGCCGATATTTAACCGAACAGACCTTCAATCTCCCTGGTAATGCGGGGAATGACCGTATCATTGAAAATCAGAGTCAGAGCAGCCAGCAGCAGAGCGCCCAATACGACAGCGATAATAATTTTCACGGCATCACTGATGTAAAAATCGCCGCGCTGGTTGGAAAGCGCCATGCGGGTACGCAGATAAAGCAAATTGGTCTTGTTCTGGATTTGATGAATCATTTTTTTCATGGGAAACCTCCTGATAATATTTTATTTTTTATGAAAAACAGCCTGCCCCCTGTCAGGAACGTCTGGCAGGGCGAATCAGGCTGTTTTTTCTGGTTTGTGGCCGGTTCGGATAGGGCTTAGGGCGCTGACGAAGAAGACAGCGGAATCTCTGCTTTGCTTCAATACTACCGGAGCCGGGTGGAAGATGGTTCTTGTGTTTCTTCATAGACATCTCCTTAAAAAGAATGCCGGCCTGTTCCGCCAGGCCGGCTTATGTGATTGTTGCAAGTGTGTATCATATGTTATGGAAAGCCGCTGCAATACAAGCGGTCATCACCTCCTTGTATAGCAATATTATCCCAGCGGGAACAATTCTGTAAAAACTCCCGCGCAGACATTATGGATTAACCAAAGAAAGCCCCCAGGCTGCCGAGAACCTCCGTACAGAGGACCACCAGGTAGATAATCATAATGCAAATCAGCATCATCATGGAGTAACGCTGAATCTTCTTGGGGCGTTTGGCTGCTTCTTTTTTTAGGTTATTCTGCTCAATCTGTCTCATGTCAAAGCAGATCATCTTGAAATACATCCTTTGGTCATCACCCCGGAGGACACCAATTAACCCGCGGATAACATCAGAGAGCATGGGGCTGCCAATGCGCGTTTCAAAGTGGAGCAAGGCATTTTCGTAATTACCCGTTTTCATATCTGCTATGGTCTGATCTAACTCCGCCCCAAAATCTTTACCAGCCACACGACGGTAGGAGGTTAATATTTTCAGTACATCCCGGTCATTCTCCAGATTTTGTCCGATTGTCAATGCGAAGCGGGGAATCTCAGTCTCAATCAGCTTGCGGCGTTTTTTCACAAAATCAAACGCTGCATAATAGGTGGAAAACCAGAGCGCCACAGCAAGGCCAATCAGGATTGGTACGAAAAGCGGCATGATAAGGGTCATTGGCAGGGCGCACGCCCCCACGCCGGCTGCGGTCACCCAGGCTCTTGCGGTATACACCTCCGGCGTCATCTCCATACCTGCGATGGCAATAGCCCGCTGCAGCTTGTTCCGTTTGAGCCGGTCTATCCGCAGATAAGGGGCAATCATGCCGGCAATTTTAGTAACATAGACGTCCAGCAGATTTTCGGCTTTGACGCCTTGCTGTTTGCGGGAGAGCATCATCATGCGAGAGGTCTTTTTGGTAGGGACATCTACAATGGCACAACTAAGGTTATAGACAGCGAAGCCAAAAAAGATAATGGCAATACAGGCAAGCAGGGTCATACACCGTCACCTCCGTATTCTATGGGCTTGCTGAGTTTCATAATTTGAGTCAGGGCGAACAGGATAATCGCGGCACAAATAGCCAGAGCAATTTTTCCCGGAGTGGTAAACAGCAGTGTATGAAACCAGTCTTTGTTTAAAAAATAAAGGAGTGGTATATTGGCAATGACAAGGAACATCATGGTAATTGCTTCCCTGCGAGGCCCCTGCATCATCGCCTCCAGTTCCGACTGCACCACACGTACATCAGAGAATTTCTGGGCGATGGTAGGCAGGGTGTTTTTCATGGAACGGTCTGACTGGCACTGGATAAGTATGTTCGCCCATTCGTGAAAAACCCGGTTAGGGATCTTCATCTTCAGCGAGTTAATCGCGCTTGTGGTATTGGCGTTAATCAATTCCGCTTCATAGACAAATGCCTCAAAATTGGCTCGGACAGGTTCGTTGATATATGGCAGGTTTTCACGTACCGACCGAATCAGATCTTCCGTTCGCAGATAGGAAGTGGTTATGATAGAGATAGCGGTTTCAAGTTCCTCATTCAAATGCTTCTTATAGCTGGCAGTGGTGCTGCGCAGATACCAAATGGGTGCCAGAGAAAATCCGATGCCCATAATAGGAACCATATAGACATTTCCAATCAGCATTGCCAACACAGCGCCTACGGCAAATAAGATTAATGAAAGCCGCTTAACCGCCTCGTAGCGGTCTGCCCGTCCGGTGTCCTGAAGAATCCGCTTCAATTCATAGTCCTGGTTGAAAAATCCTTTTGCGGGTGTTCCCATCAGCACATTCAGTTCGTCTGTCAAAGTGGCTGCTTTACGCCGGGAGTTAAAAATAGCGTCAATAAAATCACCCGGCCGGACCCCAAACAGCGTGAGTAATCCTGCAGAAAGCAGGGAAAAACAAATAATATAAATCCACTGCAACTAATCCACCTCCTTTTCAGGCATAAATTCTTCCAGTTCTTTATGGGAAATGCCATTATCCAGAAGCCTTTTCTTTAGAGTCTCGGAAATCAGCCCCATTTTTCTGTGATGACCGACTACACGAGTCTGCCCGTTGGCTTCGGTCACATTGTCCACCACATCGTATTTATATAGAGAGCGGTAAATAAGCTTTCCATCTATGAAATCTTCCCCCTCAATGATTTCCATTATTTTTCTGGAACGGTCCTCTAACTGCTTGGTGAATACAACCACCGGATACGCTTCTACCATAATCTGCATGATAATAGAATCGTCCATGTTGTATTTCCGCTTGGCAAGGGTCATCATTCTGCGGTAGGTGGAAGTGCAGCTGTTACTATGGATCGTGGTACAAACCGTGTGCCCGGTTCGGGAGCTTTCTGCCGCCGACAGACTTTCTGCTGCGGAGCGCATTTCACCGACGCCTATCACATCAGGGTGTTTTCGCAGTACCCGTTCCAGCAGAAAATCCTGATTAATATTCAGGGAGGGATTATCGCTGGGCCGGGTGAGCAAATGAACCACGGAATTCAGGATGTTTCCATTTTCATCCCTCTTAATTAAATCAAACTCACGGCTGCCTTCCTCAATCGTAATCAGGCGGCGGTTGTTCGGTACGTTGGAGAGCAGCCATGCCATAATAGTAGTCTTGCCTGAACCAGTGGAGCCTGCGATACAGACCGAGACACCATAACGGATGCAGGCGGTCAGAAAATGCAGCATCTCCGCCGTGGCGCTGCCAGAGTCCAGCAGCTTCTGTTCAGATACTGTCTGCTGGTTAACAATACGGATACTGGCATTTATCCCCACATCCGGGTCCACTATGGGCGATTTATCCACAGAGATACGGATATTTTTGTCGAGAAAGCCGATTACGCTTGGCATGGTGTCGTCAATTACCATGCCGCAGGACACCAGCATTCTGCGGATTACGTCAATGGCATGTTGCGGAGAACTGAATTTATCTGGTATTTTGACACTACGGCCGCTGGATTCAATGATTTCAATGTCGTTATAGGCATTAATATTTACTTCCTCCACACCAGGCTTATATATCCATTTTTTCAAGAAAGAGAAGCCCGCCATGTCCTCATATAGTTTAGCACACAGTTCCTCCGTGTTCAGTCCGTCTATGGCATATTTGCGTTTAACAAGATACTGTACCATCAATTCCTTCAGGACTGCAGTTGCCCGCTCGGCATTAGCTTCTCCAGCCGCTGCAATCGTAGAAGCATGGTGCTCGGCAAAATACCGCTGCACATCCTCCAGTATTTGGTCATAAGTGAGACCTTCATTGGTGATCTGTGCGAAAAAAATATCGTTGAGGTTATTCATCTGCAAATTCCTCCCCGGTTTCTCCTGTGTCCAGACCATCAGATTCCGCGGCGCCGGTATCCGGTTCATCAGCAGCCTGTTCCGGTTGTTCCAGAGCCTCCAGAGTATCCAGAATCTTGTTCAGTGCAGCGGTGTACTTAGGATTGCAATAGTTGATGGCCCGGAACATTCCTCCCTCTGTGGCACAACGGTCGATTTCCTTACCGTAAGGCAAAAGCCCATCAAAGCCGCCGACCAGATACCCCATTTCATCTATTGCATGGAACGGACGAGCCATGCCGGCAAAGGTCAAATGCTCACCGTAGCGGAAACGGCTGTCCACAAGCAGCGGTTGATGGGCTTTCAGATAATTAACGCCTTTCAAATCCGGGGTCAGAATACGGATAATGAGATCCCCGGATTCAATAGCGGCCGGTGTAAACACATTTGTCATATTAGAACTGCAGTCCAAAATCACATAGTCCACCAGCTTTGCGGCCGCATTTACCATCTGCTGCACCATGTTGTACTGCACTTCCGGGTAACTCAGCGGGTTTTCTCCTGCACTATATCCCATCAGGCCGATAAACGGATAGTTCTTCAATACCGTTACATGGCTGGCGACCAGTGTGGTGTCGATTTCCACGCTGCTGAGTACCTGGCCGATGGAGGCGCCTGTCTGGATTACCTGTTCCGGCAGCCATACCGGGAGCATGGGGACGCTGATTTCTGCATTAATAATGACAGCCTTACGTTTGTCCCGTGTCAGTGCTTTTGCCAAGATACAACAGAACATAGATTTACCGGCTCCTGGGCTGCCCCAGACTGTAATAACTTTTCCCATAGGACACTTCCCCCTTTCCGTTATTCAGAAGCCGGCTCTGTACCGGCGTTTTCAGTTTCAGTCTCATTGCCTGTGCCTGCTTCGGCTGTCCCGGAGTCATCTGCAGCTGTCTCCTCAATCAAAGTTTCCGGGAAGTAGATTTCCTGCAGTAACTTATCCTGCTGGGCAAGAAGCTCCTCTGCCAGTTTCTCATTGTTGCGGGAAATCAGAGCTACGTGAGCCACGCCGTCGTTTTCGAGGGCGGTAATGATTTTAGCCTGCTCCGGCGTAGCCAGAACCGTAATCGTGGCAGACTGTTGTTTTTCCTCATCCTCTGCCAGCTCTTTGGTGTTATCCACATTGATGCCGTCAGAATCAGTCACAGACAACACTTTTAGGAATTGCAGTTCCGGTACGTCTGCTGCCACATCCAGGAAGTGATAAATCCGGATAATATCATTGGGCTGAAGCTTATCAGAAAGCCCGGAAGCCAATGTTTTGACTGTAAGGGAAATCGCCACTTTGCCGGAAGGAATATCATTCAACGCCACATCCGAGGAAACAGGCACAGTGCTGATCTTGCTGGTTAAGATGTAGTCGCCGGGAGAAAGGTCCGCTGTGGCATACAGGCCGTTTACATCAGAGAGCTGATGGGCTACATTAGAGGGTAGATTATAGCCGCCGACCTCAACAACACCTGCATTGTCGGAGTTGATCTGTTCGCCTTTCAGTACCGGCTGGGTAATACGGACGATTTCTGTTTTACCGTTGGTCTGACGGGCAATGGTAGGTAAAGCTACAAAGGCGATAATTGCCGCTAGTACCAGGCTCAAAACGCCGAAGATAAATCTGTTATTCACTTTCATATGCAAATTCTCCTATCATAAAAATAATTGGACAGCAGTTGCCACAGAGCAGCCACAGGCCAGAAAAGGCAGGAATGGGATGGAAAGCATTTGCTTACCGGCCATCCTGCGTATAAGCAGAGCCACGGGCATTGCCAGTACTGCTGCGATGAGAAATATCAGGGCCATACCGGAGACTCCATAAATCAGGCCTAGAACACCACAAAATTTGATATCACCGCCCCCCATGCCGGCGCCGCCGCTTACCAGGGCTGCCGCCAGCGGAACGATGAAGCCCAGTAAAGCGCCAAGTAAGGCATCCGACAGAATGGGCAGGAACCATTGCTGGCCGGTTCCTGCAAGTGAAGAAACCCAGAAGCGGAGCAAGGGTGAAAACGCAGCAAAGGGTAAAAAGAAGACGAGCGCCCGGTTGGGTACTCGCCTTTTACAGATATCGTATACGGCAAATCCGGCGATACAGATAAAAGCCGCCATGTGATAGGCCGTCAAAATATTATTCTCGATTGGTATACCAGTCATCGTAGAGACTCCCTTGGATAGATACATAGTCATTTAGATTTACGGACAGCATTCCGTCCGGTGTCCATGTATCCCATACCTGTGTGTAAACCGTATAATTTGCAGCATCCGGAAACCAGAGCGGTGTAAAATGAACCGTCCGGTTGTAGGTGGAAAACTCATTTTCCTGGAAGGTAAACCGTGCACTGCGTCCGCCGGATGTCCGTTTTAGCAGGCGCAGGTAGGTCTGATACTGGAATTCCGGGAATACAGAAAAGGCTGTTTGTGGATAAGTGATGTGGCTGGTCGGCGCATTGGTGGATAACGTAGCTGTCACATCAGTTTTTACCCCGTAACCGCTTTTCATGGACTTGCCTGCGGCAGTGGGAACAATGTCATCGGGATTCAAAGCCATGGTGCCGCTTATGGAGGCGGAATAACCGGTGTATTCAAATTCCCAATAGCCTTCATCGACCCAGTGTCCACCGTCATCATGGTCGCACCACACCCAGACCGGCACCCAATAGCAGCTCCATACACCCCAGTTTGCAGTCAGTTTCTGGGAATTGGAGGGCAGGGAGGGTACGGTGTAACCGGGATTAGTGTCGGTAGCCAGAGGATCGGGCGGGATATGCTCGTTAAGATCCACAATTTTAGCAACAAACGTATCTTTTGCGGTATAAGCACCGCTGACAGAAACGGTTATGGTGATAGTTTGTGGCGTGGGCGGTGTATGCCACTTAACCCATACCACCTGAGAATCACCGCCCGGAATTACAATATCCCGTACCCGGTAGCTGGTTCCCATAATATTAAAAGTCACCGTGGCCGGATTGTCTGGTGTCAGATCCCGGCTGGTTGTCAGGGTAATGGCAGTTATTACATCTGTGTCCACACGATATTCCACATCAGGTGCGTTAATATCACCTTCCGGTTCTTCAGGACGGTCATCGAACCAAACAATACCGATTCCCAGATAGTTGATAATGTCTGCATTTGATTGGATACCAGTCTTTGGGCCAGTCCATGCGGAGAATCCTAAATCGCTATATTCCAAAAACAGGGCCAGCGGAAGGTTCTGAAAGGCAACGCTGGGAAGCCGCTGCCGCATTGCCCCTCCAGATAGCTGATCATACAGGGCAGCTTCAGTGGCGGTTATACAGTAGTAAGAACCATTGAAAGTAACATAGGCAATGGGCTCCAGTAAGATTTTGTACTGTCCGTCAAGCATTTTATCATAATCAACCCCGGTTGCGGATGCCACCATCTTGCAGGCATACTCTGAACAGAAGTATTTCTTTATGGCTTCAATACTGGTAGGTCTGCTTTTACTATTGACTATGGCTGGCATAGAATAAGCGGGCTGAAGGCAATCATACGGTATACCGGATTGTAATGTAAGTCCAATTCCGTCCCGATACTGGATTTTGTTCACCTTGCCAAAGTGCAAAACAGTTGCAGGCTGAGAACGGTTGGCAAAATCTACGGAGGAACTGACCGCCGTTCCGGTTTCTGCGTCTACCACGGTAACACGGACACCATCATTGCCCGTGGACCAGAAATTTGTTGAGGTACCCTGCCCCATGTTACCGCCGCCTCCATCCAAGTTACCGTTCCCGTTACTCGCCAGAACAGTTGATGAAAACAGGCAGAGCAGAAGAAATACTGTACATAGTACAGAGATAATTCTTTTCACAATTTGTCACGCTCCATTCTGTGAAAAATATAAACAAAGAAGGCTGCCACATAAAATTTGTGACAGCCTTGCATTCAATAGTTTTTCAGTTAACCAATTTTGTCAATCATCTGACGATGTACTTTTCCCCTACGCTTAACGCAAAATTTTGTGCCTCTTTTATGGTTTTAAAGGGGGTGGGGACACCTTTAACCCGAAACATTCCATCCGGGCCTTTGTAAATCTTTACATCTTTTTTTAGGTTAAGGGGTACTTTTTCAAATTCCATATCATTCTCCTCATAGATGTTTAATCCCCCATATTGCCGACCATTTTATTGGGATCTCCATCGCTATCAATCGTTGACTGGCTGACCTCTCCGGGAACTACCCAGCCAAACACCGGGTCATAAACTGCCCCATTCCCATTGCCGGAGCCGGGGGCTGGTTCCGTATTCGCAGGAGCTTCTGTGCTGGGAGCGGTTACCTCTGGATTTCGATTAACTTCATGTGCCGGGCCGGGATCTTCTATTATAGTCTTACCTTCCGGAGCAGGAGGAGGCGTAGCTTCCGTCGCAGATGGTTCTGTATTGGTAAAGTCAATCACGACCTCATTCTCAGATTCCTCCACTACTTTAGGATATTCCTCAACGGGAGCAGTAGGCTGTGGGGAGATATAGGCGTCTGCCCCATTGCTGCCGTCTGTCTGTGAGTTGTTTTCAGACCAGGTGCTCTCTGTGCTGGCAGGCGGCGATTCATCCGGCAGGAACGGATCACTTTTATCCTGTGCGGCATACCAGCACACGCCCAGAATCGTGATGCAGAGAACGGCGAGTGAAGTTACTATAAAGCCTTTAGACTTAAAAAAATTTTTCATAGGAAAAACCTCCTGTTTGCTTATTTATAAATACTTTACGGTTTATTGGACTGATTTTCAACAACATTTTAGAATTTTGTATTGTGGTAACCGGTCAGCTCAATCCGTTGAGTGATAGTAGGATATGACTGGCCGAACATTCGGATAAAAAATTTAGCGTCACAGGAAAATACATATTCCACCCGGTCACCAGTAACATCGAATTTCAGCCGAATATTTGATATCTCGTAGTCATCGGTGGAAAGCGGGATTTTATTTGCAAGGCCATCCTGTACGGTATCCTCCAGTGCAGCAGTATAGGAGCTGCTGGAATAGAGTGTATTTAGATACTCGCTGAAATTGGTTTCTCGTTGAGAGCGATAGGTGTCAGCATAGATCAGAGCACTCAGGTTATTTAATTCCATCTTGGCGCCGTTTCGGATATTGATGCAGTTAATCCGGATGGAGGCATATAACAGAAGGAAAGAAATCAGCATGACAACGCCAACAACAAAGAAACAGGCGAAGAAGGTTATCTCCCCCCGTTCGTTGCGAAGCGGCCGTCGCAGCCTCATTAAAATACAGTTCATAGGCCACCTCATTTCCAATAATGTTCACTCACGCCGGCTCCCCGGGATACCACCGTGATATGCACAAGATCAAAGTTCCAAAATCCGCCCAGTTTGGCATTACCCTCAATCGTGATATAGAAGGGACTCCCCAGTTGGATGGCGTGGGTCATACCGGATGGAGTTGGCGACTTATAGGTGGCATCAATAGAGTAGCTGATATCTCTGGCCCCTTCAATCTGTGAGCATAGAAAAGAAAATAGTTCCTCCGTTTCCCGGTTGATGCCGCCAGACAGCTGTATCTGTTTTACCATCTGATCGGCAGCGTGGTCGAGTTCCTGTTTTGTAGATATGATGGAAAACAGGTCAATAATGAACGCCAGCAGCAGGACCGCAATAAAAATAAAGAATACTGTGCTGAAATAGTTTGCTTCGGCTCTGTCATTAGCCAAAGCCTTACGGATTTTTTTGTAAAAAATAATTATCACCACCTTTACAACAAAAAACCACCCCATACCGGAGTGGCTTCTTTGCAAATTTTTGACTGTACTTATTATAGCAGATGTGAATTTACGGCGAAAGAGCAAAACTGTGCCAATGTTATGCCAATACCATATTAACAATTTTGGCCATTGATCTTTATAGGGTGCTTTACCATCTATACTAAGTAAGCGAATAGGTAAAAAATTACATAATTAGCACTCATCTATTGACAGTGCTAACAATGCGTGGTATAGTATAGATACCAACAGTGCTGTTGTTTACATAGATGTAACAGCCAGATAATATATTTGTACCTTTATAATTGCATAGAGTCCAAAAAGAAGAATTATTCTTTGTATTGTATTCTAGGCATCCAATAGTGGGTGTCTTTTTTGATTCAAGCGATATTGGTACAAAGAATAATATTTGGCAAAACCAAAGCCAGAATTTAGGAGGACAATATAATGAATAATGCAATTATGAGAGCACAGAGTTATGCAGTTGACATTGAACATGTCATGAGAAAAGTTTTTGAATGTGAGAGATTTGGTTTTTCAGGAATTGTGAACAGTGACTTTATCCGGAAAAATCCTCTTGCAGCAATTTTAGCAACATGCGGATATATGTACGCATTGGTTAACGAACAAGGGAAGAATCAGATTGAAGCGTTTATCAATGATACAGAATTTTATTGGGAAATGTCATTAGATGATTTATTATCCTTTGAATCTTCGTGCAAAACAGTCGGGATAGCTACCATTGAAATTGAATACGACAATGGAGAAAAGGCACTAATAGACAATATTAAAAAATTTGAAACAATCTGTACATTGATAACAAAGTAGAACAATCGTAGCCTCTTAAAAGAGTGTCCATAAGTTGTGTAATTATTATAGGAAGGTGCAGAGTCCTCTGAAATAAGACTCTGCACCTTTTATTTATTACAGGTTCTGTCGGATAATCCGGGTAATTATTCCCACAGCCACCCCACGTTCCATATCCAGCCGCGTTACCGCAAAGCTGACATCATCTTTCTTTCCTGGTGTCCGGTAATCGTAACACGAGTGGGCGATAGCATTGACGCCATTGGAGAGCCTGATATAGACTACCCCTTTATGAACATCTGTGACCTTACCCATATACTTGCTCTGGACACGGCATTTCTGCAGGTTATCCTGACTGGTATTCTGGGAAATGCTTTTGACATCTACCCGGATACTGATATCCTCCAAGGATTCCCGGCGCACCTTCTGTACCCGCACCAGCACTTCATCACCAACAGAAAAACGCTCGTGGGCATCTCCAATCCAATCCCAGGCAAGGTCCCGGGCCATAATTGAGGTTTCCACACCGAAAATTTCCACACGGATGACTTTTTCTGCAACGGCAATGACACGTGACTGTACGATACGTCCTTCATATATACGATATGTGCCGGAAGAGTCGGTATCCAGATAGAACAGCTGGCGTTTACGGAGCATTGCTTCTCTGCGGCTTGCCACCACACTGAAGGTCTTGGAGTCGATACCCCTTACAATAAAGTCGATGTCGGCCCCCAGCATATTATTAAGAATCTTGTTTTGCCGCAGCATTAGTTCACTATATTCCTGTTCTGTGCTGGTACGGGGCAGCTGAATCATCATTTCCTTTAAAGGAATGATAATACGGAACCCCTTATAGTCAACGATAGCGATAGTCTTTTTGCTATCAGTCTGTTCAATGCCGCCCAGCTTGCCGGTAAGAATCCTGCGGGTGCGGTAAGCATTGCGGATCTCATGCCAGATGATGTCCTCCCGTTCCTCCTCAGTGGTTACATCCTCACGGCTTCGGATAGTCAGAACAGGGGCATTGCTTCGCACCGGCGTATCCATATTGCCCGGCGTTGACAGCGCATCGGAAATATCCGGCTGACTATCCTCTGATGTATTCAACAGAGGAGGTGCCTCAGCCGTGGAAACTGCGGCATCTTCCGAATAGTTGGGTGTCCCTTCCATAATGGGCGGCATATCAGATTCAGTAACAGAGGTTTCTTCCGCCTTTTTCTTGCGGACACCTCGCCTCGTCTTAGCCGGCTTCTCACCGGGAGTAGGTTCCTCTGAAGCAGTATTTCCGGTCTGTTCCGTGGAAACTGCTTCATCAGCAGCAACGCTGTTTTCTGCCTGCGCATCGGTCTTACTCTGGGTATCGCCATCGGTCAGCTCCATAGCGCCCAGCAATTCGTTCAGATCGACTTTGCTTTCATTGTCATCACCAGTTGCCGTAAGGCTCGTGTCGGCAGCAGAGAGTTCTGTTCCATAGTCTGCGCTTGCGGATGTCCCCAAGGTCTGGTTTTCCTGTTCCAACAGGTCATTGTTTTTAATTGCCATAAAAATTGTCCTCCTTTATATGATGGAAATTAAGATAGGATAGAATCCTTATCTGACACAATAATGCCCGCTGGTGCCGTTTCCTTTTTGGTTGGCATAGCAGTGGGCTGCTCCGGCTTCTTTTCCGGTTTGGGTGCTGCGGGTGCAGCCGCTTTACTGGTACGGCGGGGAGCTGGTTTCTTTACGGCGGGTGCCGAGGCTTTTGCCGCAGCTTTTTCTTCCTCCAAACGCCGCCACTCCGGTATATGGGCGGAAGCCTTACAGGATTGAAGCTTTTCCGCCTCCGGGTGCTTTGTATAGTCCATCTTCGACACTTTAAGTGCTTTTCTGCCCCGGATGATAACAAGGGCCTGGTCGATAGGAAAACGCAGTACTTCATCAGGAGTGAGAACAGGACGCTTGCCGACACCGCTGGTTTCCCGATATTCTGGCGTGTAGTTGGAAATACGCCAGGTACCAAGCTGTTTTGCTTTGCTGGTGACATCTACACTGGCGAGGCCCGTGCGTTCAGAGACAAATTCCGCTGTTAAAGGATCAGTACAGCCGAGGAAGTACTGCACGTCACAGTTTCCCAGCAGCTCTTGCCAAAGATTAAGAGGATAACGGTTTTGTAGACCTGCGAGATTCTGGAACACCAGTGACATACTGATATTACGAGAGCGGATAACGGAAAGGCGGCGTGAGAGATCTGGAATGGTTCCGCATGCCGTTAATTCTTCTCCTAATACATGGACTGGCACAGGAAGTTTGCCGCCGGGACAGTTTTTGTCCGCATAACGCACTAATTTGATAAATACAAACGATAAAAAAAGGCTTGCCAAAAAATCGAAGGTGCTGTCCTGGTCACTGGTAACTAAAAAGTAAGCACAGGGCTGTTGTCCGGGCAGTTCCAAGTCAATCTCATCTCGTGCCGTGATTTTCTTTATCAGCTCGGACTGGAACACCTGAAGCCGACTGCCCAGACCGATAACAACACCGCTCCGCACGGTTTCAGAGGATTGCTTAAAAAGGCTGAACGGAGCTTTGGCGGGATGGGTAGGTGCAAGTCCTTCAAACAGGCTGTTCAGTTCAGATTCAGAATTCAGCGTCAGCAGTCGGTAGACCTCACCAATGTTCTTATGCTCTGCATCGTAGCTCTGGTCCACATACAGCACCAGTGCTTTAAGCAGGTTCATTTCGGCGGAATCCCAGAAGTGGTCGCCTTTGCTGCCGTTCATAGTATTTTTGATGATAACATCTACGAAAAGCTGCGCCATCAGTTCCTGTCCCTCGATTTCTGCAAGACAGTTCCAGGAGTCGCTGTTTTCGGGCGAGACCAGATTAAAAACACGGACACAGTAACCCCGGTCCCGCAGGTAGGAACTTGATTTTTCGTATAGCTCGGATTTGGGATCACAAATAATTTGGGATTCTCCACGGGCAGCGCTCTGGAGAATGCGGTTCATACAAAAGGCTCTTGTTTTCATAGAGCCGCTTGCACCGTACACGGCCATGTTTGCATTGAAGCGAGTTTCCTCCGGCATACAAACTACCTTGTTGTCCAGCAGGCCAAGAATGGTTCCATGATGTTGGCGCAGGTCCGATACCAAGTCCAGCACTTCAGTCATTTCTTTACGGCTCATCCAGCCAGATGTGCCATAGGTACCTTTGGCAGAGTATGTAAAATTGCGGTCCTTATCATATTCACCGCTGTCACTGTATCCCATCCGCATAACCATAATAAGCAGAATTGCCAGCAGGCCAATGCAGATCAGGACACCGTAAAGACCATAAGGCGGTTGAAACACGGTGGTAATGCAGGATATAAAGTCAGGCGACGCCATTACCGGAGATGTACCATCCCCAGGAATACCGCCGCCCTGTTTCCACACAGCATAATTGCCGATAAATTGAGCCAGATACCCGCCTGCGTACAAAATCGCAAGTATGGCAGCCGGCCCGGCAATCAATCCTTTCATGATTTTCTGTTTGTCTATGGAAAGAACCTCCTTTCAAATTTATCGAAGCCGATGGTTTGAAAACGTATCCGGCTGCCACAATAGCGCTCCAGTACATTCCGCTGGTAATCAAAGCAAATGAGTATGCCATTTCTGCCTTGCAGTTCCAGCGCCGTATTATAGCGGGCAATGCGGGGCATATCGCAGCTGTAAGCAAACAGTACCGGATCTCCGTTCTTGTCAATCGCATCATTTTCGATGCGCCAGTTAGCCCTCCGCTCAGTTAAATCCAGAGAAAGAATTCGGTGCAATTCTTCTTTTTTTTCAGAATCACAGAGCAAGCGCAAAAGTATTTCACCCTGACGGTCATTGGTAACATAAAAAAAGTGGTCGTAGCAGCCGTCCAGCATAAAACAGTCATGTCTTTTGCCCCCATTGCTGGTTAGCATCTGATAGGCCGGTTCCATCCCGTCTCCAAGCACTAAACCGGAAACATCTTCTGGGCGGAACTGGGAGGCAAGCCGCTGCTGACACAATACGGTCCACATCAGAGTTTTCATGCGCAGTTCGGATTTATAGCGCCATTTCATCAGACCGGGTCCGCAGTTGTAGGTAACAAATATACCCGCTGGTGCAAGTAGCACACCTACGGAACGGGAACTGCGGATTTTGGTAAAATCAATACCAACCTCTTTGATTTCACGGGAATTATAAAACGCAGGCGCTTCAATCTCACCAACAGGTGAACCCTCTGGTGAAAAGATGTCCGGTTTTTCATTCCGGAATACAGCTGCGCCGGCATTTTCCATTGTCACATAGGCTTGTGCGATGCGGTGCAGACGCAGCCGGCGGTTAACCTCGCTTTTCAAGCGGTTGGTATCGGTTTCCCCTGTGAGATAAAATGTAAACAGGTCGGGGCGTTCCGACAGGAGCGTGGCTTTCGCTTTTACTCCCAGCCGATAGCCCCTCAGCTTATCCCGGTAGTATGTGCGCAGGTAACCATCCTTTTTTAAAGCAGTGATAACGGACTCTTTGTAATAATCACTGCCACGGAGCCGTTTTAACTGGTCTGCCGGGAACTCACCGGAGATAGCAGTTAAGGCAAGAAGGTGGTATGGCAGTGTATCGGGCTGTGGAAACGTGCGGTTGCATTTCCCAATATTACTCACTCCTTTCGTGAACGGCTTTTACCGAGACTGAAAACGACTTCGGTAAAAACCGGGTACTGCATCGCCTCAGAAGCCCATGAAAAACGTGGATTTTGGCGGTGCGTGATAGGGTCGGGATAAAATGACCCTGAAACCATCAAAAATCCGAGATGGTTTTCAGATGGTTTTCCTGTTCAGAAATCCAGAGAGGAAACCGCGACTTTTCCATAATGGAAATCCGGGTACAGTCCTTTTCGCCAAGTACCGCTGTATTATAAGCGTCACAGAGCAGGCCGCAGTCATCAGCCATGACAAACGTGGCAAGTACGTCTAAAAGCTGCTTTTCTTCAAGATTGTCATAATCACGAACCCTTCTTGTAGGAAGTGATTGATCGTAGACTTGAGTAAAACAGACAACACAATCCCGATAGTGGGGCAGCGTATTTTCTCTGGCATACTGTTCCATGGCAAAGTATAGCGGGTCTAAAAGAAATTCTGTGTTCTGCCTCTGCCTGCGTTTAGGCAGCAGGCTGGGAAGTGACACCGACAGCACCCCTTCTTCGTAGATAATCTCAATGCCGTGTGCCGACTGTGCCGAGGTCAGATACTCCGCTTTTTTGATGCCGGTGCTGGCGTAAATCAAATGCCGCAGACGACAGGCAACCGATTCTGCCCGCAGTGCGGCATCCATAGATAAAACTTCATAATTATCGGGATAACGCTGGATATCTGTGGTGTCCATTGCATATAGAGCATTATTCAGACGGGAAAGATCGTCTAGGATACTCCCGATACGTTTTGAAATGATTTTTCGTTCCAATTATGTTCCTCCATTTGTACGTTGATAATAGAGCACCTGCCCAGAGGAAGATACAGTACAGAATCCGGCAATACTTGGAAAATCAAGCAGCGGAATCTGGTCCGGCTCTTCCACCAGAACAATGCGGCGGCTGTCTTGTCTTGCGTCCTGCTTCAACGCATGGGTGATAAGCGCCTCCTGACTGACAGCCACATAGACAATTTCATAAATCTCTCCACCTGAAAAGAAGATAACTTTTGCAGGGAAATCTCCAGGAGAATGATATTCCACCCGGTCGATTACATCCAGAAGTACCCAGACCGACTGTATCAGGCCAGAATCTGCCTGGTGTTCTTTACCAAAAGAGAACCAGCCGCCGCTGATACTTTGCTCGGCCCTGCCCTGCCGTTTAAGATGGGAGAGCAGGCTATAGACAACGGTGCTGTCCTTGCCGGGGAAAAATCCTGCCAGCTGGCATTGTATAAGGCCCGGATACAGGGAAATGATACGTAGCAGCTCTGTGGCTTCCTGCCCATATATATCGGCTCTGGTCTTCATGTGGGAATCACCTCCTTTTGCCCATAGGCGTAATTTTGACGTAATACGTGCGTCAATCATGAGAAAGACGCAATTAAGACGTAATCTGAACGTAATTTACCTTATCCGGCACTGGCCTGATTATCTTGCTGCCGCAGACGATTTACGATGTTTCTCAGTTCACGCCGGTCTGTGGTAATCAAATCTTTTTCCAGCGGGCTTGCCTTAAACTCCACCATAATGTTGTTATTGTTCGTTGAAATCAAACCGTTTCCCCGCTCAAAATGGATAATTTCCATGATTTCCGCATCTGACAGATGCAGTGTGTCCTGAACCCGCATGGCTTCATCATCCTCCAGATTGAGAATAATCTTAGTTTTAGAATTGTTGATAATTCCCTTGCCAAAACGCCCCTCATCCAGATTGAAAAAGTCATTGAGGTCCTGGCTGGCACAAACGGCACTACCGCCATAGCCTCGTATCGTCTTGAATATCTCAAGAACAAAATCCCCTGCAAGCCTTACGCCGGTAGCGCCGGCGCCGGATAAAAGCTGCCAGCATTCATCTATAAAGATGGTCTTTTCTTCAGTACGGTCTTCTTTGGCACGGTCCCATACAAAATCCAGTGCAACGAACATACCAACTGTAAGCAAATCTCCGGTAAGAGAGGAAATATCAAGTACCGTATATTTATTCTGCAGGGATACATTGGTTTGCTGGCTGAAGGTGCGGGCGGAGCCATTGACAAGGCGATTGAGGATGTGTGCCATCCGCAGAGTATCAGGGGATTGCCTTAATATTTCATAAAGGTCACCCAGTACTGGCATTTCCCGGTATTGCCCCGGACATTCAGGATCTTCCAGGGAAGCGTTATCGTGGGTAATGCCTTTGGCATTGTAGGTGCGAATCATTGCCTCATCTAAAAGCTGGCGTTCTTCATGGCTCATGTCAGGTATTAATAAGCTGAAAAAGATGTGAAGCCGCTGAATTTTGGTTGCCAGTTCGGATAACTGGATGCCCGGTCCGTCCAGGAGTTCGCTAACCGTGTGATCCACCCGGCGAATTTCCATTACATTGATACAGTGTGGGCTTGCCGGGGAAATTGAAATAAACTCACCGCCCACATTGGCGCAGGCCCGGTGGAACTCGTGGCCTTTCAGTGGCGCGACAATAAAAATAGGAATGCCTTTGCGTCTCATGCGGAGTGCCATCAGCTGCATGGTAAAGGTCTTACCTGCTCCGCTGGTTCCCAGAATCGCCATATTAGCGTTCTTGTAAACTGCGGAATTAAAGATATCTACAATGATGAGCGAGCTGTTGTATTTATTGACACCCAGCAGAATCCCGTTGTCATCACACATCTCATAACTCGTAAAGGGATAACAGCTGGCTGCACCGCCTGTAAGAAGGTTACGTTTACTGCGCTCATACAATTTCTTTTCCGGCGCAATCAGCGGCAGAGAAGACAAAAACGCCTGCTCGCCACGAAAATGGCAGTTGCAGACGTTCATATCCTGTGACAGCAGGAGCTTTTTCATTTCACTGACCTTCCACTCCAAATCGTCCTCGGTTGGGGCGGTAATAGTAATCATAAGATTCAGGTAATAAAAGTCTTCGTTGTTAGCAAGTCCCTCCTTTAAAAAATATCCACTGCGAATTGCGCTGTCGATATCGTCATAATCTGTATTGGTATCGCTGGCCTCCTTGATTTTGGAGCGGTTAATGCGAAGCTGCTGACCGACTTTTTGAATAATTCTCTCTTTAGGCTGACGGGAGAGGAATATATCTACGTCAATCCCATCACCGGCATTGACAATCAGGCTGAGCCAGCCGGCCGGAACCTGTGTCTTAAATCCATCCGAAGGAATCAGCAGATACGCATAATACAGACCATCAATACAGATGTAGCGGGAATGGGTATAGTCAATATGCCTGGGCGCAAAGAATTCCGCAGCGGGTATATGGTCGATTTCATTTTCCCTGCCACTTGCACGGTATTGATTGATTACCTCACGCACCCGGTCAGGCAGCGGAATTACGGCACTTTCATTCCGGCAGAGCAGATTATACAGCACATCCGTGGTGAACTCGTTTTCATTTTCGGGTATTACCACATCATTCCCGCACTGACGAAGATAATTGGCTGCTGTATGGACTGCACTCTGCAAAGAAGTTATTGCCTCACTTTCTTCATTGTTACGGCTATTGCTCCATGGTTCATACTCAAAGATAAGGAAAAAACGGCGTGTTACTGCCTCGCGGGAACTGATTTGCTGCACGAACTGTAAGTAGTCCTCCTGCATAAGCCGGCATTGCTCGTTGGTTTCCTGGGTCATTTCCTGGCGTACCGTGTCCAAATGGCGGCCAATGTCCGCCCGGCGGGTCAATACCTTAAACTGCAGCTTAACAGGGCTTATTTTTAAGTAAGAGATAAAGGAGTAAATGATACTGCGTTGTTCCCTTGCGCTGCGTAACAGAAAGTTTATGGGTATAATCTCTACAACTTTGACAAAGCGGTGATCCTTCGTATATATAATGCCATTATCAATTTTTTCAATGGGCAGATAATCCGCAACCGGATTCAGGCAGGCCGGTTTCTGTTCCTGCTTATTTTTGCGGGGAGCCTTGTTCTGGGGGACTCTTTCCTTTTTCAGTTTCTTGGCCTTGGAAGGCTCTTTAGCGCGATTTTCTTTTACGGACTTCCGTTTTGCAGGCCGCAGTTTCTGCTTTATCTCATAGGCTTTTACCTCATCAAACTCAGCAGGAAAATCCTCCTGACCGGAACGCAGCTTTTTCTTCCGTGATTCTTTATGCCGCCCCGAGTGATCTTTTTCTTTATCCGGGCGTATTTTCTGGCGCTTTTTTGCAGGAGCCGGCTTATCGTTTGCTGCCCCGGGTGAAGATGATTGTTCCTCTATCCCTACCACGCGGCGGTTTTTCATGTATTTCAGAAAAATGAACAGGAAAGAGGAAAGGCTTTCACCGGAAATACCAATCAGAGCGACCAGTCCAAGGGGCATGGCAGTCAGACACAGCACAATAATGCGTGTTGTCAATCCAAAGGGCAGGCAGACAAAAACCGGTATCCCTACCACAGCAGAGAGGATACCGGCTTCAATCACGTTTCTTGCTTTGAACATACCGCCGAAAAAAGTACCCGTATCCACGAAATTCGGCGGTATAATGTAGGTATCGTGGTCGTTGTTATTGTTCATGTATTACCTCACTTTCACAGCCAGGCAGGGATTCAGCCGATAATCCAGAAGGGTCCACCGGCGCCTGCCCTCCGGCTGGCCTCGTTTACAATGATAGATAAATCCCAAAGCTGCTCGCTCCGGGAATAACTGGCGGGATCAGCCACCATGATTTTTCCATCCTTCACGCCGCGAAGCACAATAAAGTGTCCTCCGGAAGTAAAGTGGCCTTTTGACATAATCGCCACCACCAGCTTACCCTCAGACAGAGCATCCACGATTCGCTGCGCCTCTGACGCCGTACAGCCGGAAACGGGCAGCCCCCATGCTCCTGCGGCGGCGGGGATCAGCGCATGATAGGAACCGCTGCCCTTGCACCAATAACCGTTTTTGTAGGACCATTCCGCCATCTTTACAGGGTCAACAGTTTCATTTGACAGAGAAGATACTACAATGGACATAGCGGTAGGACCACAGCCATAACCGCCGATATTGTCTGTCCCATAAGGCTTACCAGCATAACGTTCATCCAGCTGGTTGAAATAGACCACCTGCGTAACTCCATCAGAAAAAGTGACGTTGCCCAGAGAAGCAATGCTGTTGCCGTTCCAGCCAGTCAGGTTTTGCAGCATTCCATCGCCCAAAAACAGGCTTAGATTCTGGGCATAGTGATAGGCAAGTTCATTCTGTTCTTCTGTCAGGGCAAACACAGTATCGGCAAAGTAAGATTCACCGTTATAGACAATGGTATAAATCCTCCAGGTTTCGCTGACGGTGTTTTCTTCTCCGGTATCGGGATCTGTTTCCTTGCTTTCCCGAATTTCTTCTGTATAGGTGTAAGAATACAGGTGTTCTTTGTTGGCACGCAGGACAGACGCCATATCGTCAATAGAGATACTGGCAAAGTCTTCGCTCCGGGCCGCACAGTATTGTGAAACAAAGAGAGCGCTGTTATAGACCAGGCCGGAGGAGTAGGGATTGTTGATTTCCATACCATCGGCACCGGATGCCGTAAAATCTGCTTCAATCCGGTTCGTAACATTTTCCAGTGCTTCAGTTAAAATACTGTTAATGGTAAATGTAATCTCATTGGCAGTCTCGGTAATTACTGTATCGCTGTTAAGAATTGGATTTTCAGTATCTGCGGTTGAAAAAGCATTTGTAAACCCACCGAAAATAAGGCCGGGAAGCATTAAAACAAACATCACAGGAATCATAAGCAGGGCAATGACAGCCACAATGATTTTTCCGATATGTTTTCGCCCGGACCACAGAGCACCGGCAACAGCACCATAAGGGCCGCCGACCGCTGCCCCCTTTGCGGAAGCAGCTACCGCTTTTCCGGCTTTTACAGCGCCGCGGACAGTATGGGCCACGGACGCTCCGGTTTCCACAGCATCAGCCAGGCCGTTTTTCTGTTCTTCAGCCATTTACATCTTGTCCTTTCTTCGTGGTGTGGGCGGCAGCTTTTTCACAATAGATTCGTTATATGCAATCGAACCATCCGGAGCAAGATAAGGAGATTTGTCCACCGTGTCAACTGCATACTGTTTATACCAGGAGGTGCCGTCTGCCGCATGAACCGTAGTGTGAGCGCCTTCTGGTGCTGCATATTGGGCAGTATGATACATTCCGAAAGCAATCCCTTCCGGGTGTTCCTCGGAAGTTTCTGTACCGGTAATTCTGCCTCCACCGATTTCCACGTTGGAAAAGGTAGGAATATGTCCGGCATCTTCTCCCAAAGCGGCATAACCCATATAGGAGGACAGCGCCTCCGACGCCTTTTCTCCAGTAATCGTACCCTGCGCTGCAATACTGCCAGTTGCAACGGTGCTGATGATGTTATTGGCAAAATCACCGCCTTTGCTGACAGAGCTGGAATATAGTTTACCGCCAACGCCACCGGAGACTCCCTGTACTACTGCGCCCAGACCACCCATACTGCCCGATGGCTTGGATTCCGATGAGGTTGTCGCTGTCTTTACGGCACTGTTGGTAATATTGCGGTTGATTACTCCGGCAAGGCCGCCGCTCATAAAGCCGCCGCCAAAGCCAGCTCCGCCGCTTCCGCCATTTGTTTTGACATTGGTAGAACTGCGGGAACCGCCGCCGCTAAAGTGCTGACGGGAAAAGTTGCGTATGCCGCCTATTCCTCTGGTGGCTATCATGGCTTCAGCCAGCATGCTGCCGCCCGTGTGTCCTACGTTTACCCCCAGGCTCGCCATGAAGGAGTCAATTTTCTGCGAGATTTTCAGGAAAGCCACAGCACATAGGAACCAGATCAGCACATTGCCGGATACCGTCTCTTTTCCAACGGCATCAACTTGTGACTGTACATCACTTTCTGATATGGCTGCAAAAGCCGGCTGACAGAACAGGCAGGATAAACAGGCGACCATCAAGGCCGCATACATAAATTTTTTATACTTTTTCAATGATGTGCCTCCTTTACAGTGAAAGCGGATTGGCTATGAAAGCTCCGACCATAGAAGTAAACAGCCGCAGGCACCAGGCATTCATAAGCAAAAGAAATATCTGGCCACCGAGCATCCGGCACCAGGATTTCCAGATATTTGAGGTTGTCTGGGAAGCACCCATTGAAAATGCTACCGGAGCTGTATAGACCAAAACACCCAGTAAGACATAGCGCTCCGCCGCTTCAAACAGCAGTTTAAGATAGTTCCATGCCAGAATCAGGACCAGGACCAGTGTAATAAGCGCTACCGCGCCGTTTGCACAAACGCCTATGATAGTCAGCATAACTGAGTTAAAATCGGCAAATTGCAGCGGCGGCAGGTCAGAATCCATGATCCATTGGTAAGGAGTCCCACCAATGGTTAGTATTATGTTCACGATTCCGTCAGAGAAATAGGCCAGCAGAATGAACATAACCGAACGGATGCTCAATTTTATGGGATCTTCTGCCTCGACGCCGGCACCCAGACCAAAGTTTTTAAATAACTGCCATACCCAGTTCAGCAAGATAATGCCGATGGAAAGCGCGACAAAAACATTGTACATTGTCTCTGCCGCAGGAAAATACCGCAGAAAAACAGCCATATCACAACCTAAAGCACCCAAAACCGAAGTAGTAACAAGGTCAAGACCAGCCATTACCTGTTCTGCGATCCATTCAACGATACCGTCTAAAATGCCCATTCACTCACTCCCTTCCGTTGGGCATTGGCAGGCGTTTTCAACCTGTCCATTTGCCGTCTGAAAAGAATGGTGTGATGTAGGCCATGATAAAGCCCAGACCGTTTAATATAATCCAGGTAATACAGATGCGCTTTAACCAGGCCCGGCTTTCATCTACTGTTTTCCCGGAGCGGGAAAAGTTCATCATCAGCAGGGCAACCGATGCCGTAACTATTGCTGCTACCGTGGAAATCAGCAGTATCTGGTTATAGACATCCTGCATGATTTCTTTTGCCTTGGTCCAGACATCCGTGGCAGCAAAAGCCGGCTGACAGAACATCATGGACATCATCACGCACAGAAAAGCGGTATAAGCAATTCTGGCAACGGGGATGTGGGGCCGAAGTCGGTTTTCATGTTCCGGCTTCCGTGGGGATTTGGGAATCATCATTTTTTTCAATTTACAGACCTCCTGTATTTTTTTGCTCAAAACAATAAAAAAGACCACACCCCCACTGGATGTAGTCTTTCAGACCGCTGGCCTTGGGCGTAAAAAAACACCTTGCAAAAGGTGTCGCTTTGCCGCCGTATTCGGTTTTGGATATAGATTTGAGCATATTTAGTTTAACACATAAGGATTTACGCCGAAAGAGCAAAACTGTGCCAATTTCATTCCTTCCCAGTGCCAATTATTTGCCATCTTTTCCGGCAGGAAAAAACTGCTCCAAAATTGCTATGCTGTCCTTTGCGGTATATCCCCAGAGGACAGAACTCAAAGCTTCAATGGCTTCACGCCGTCTGCGATAGTAGGTACGGAAACTGATATCACGTATATGCGGACGCAGTTTTTCAATAATCTCCTCCACATTCCGCAACTGTTGGGGCGAAAGGAAGGAGTAGTACAGAAGCCAATAGTAAGACTCTCCGTTCTTGTGCTTATTCCGGAGCAGGTCAATGGCAGTGTCTAAAAGCTTTAACATCTGATGGCTGCGCTCAATGCACTCGGCATGGTGTTCAATATCTGAGCCAGTCAGATCAGCTCCGGCAAGATAGATGGAATCGAGAAATTCCTCGATGGAGCTGCCGTACTCAATCTCAAACCTATTGCGGACCTGTTGAACGGAAAGTTCCAGGCTCCACACTACATCACGATATTTCTTCAACAGCTTCCAGGTGTTGTGATACAGTGGATTTTCAGTAATATCAATCATTTCATTCTTTTTCTTCATCAGTCTTTCCTCCTCATGGAATTCTCTCTGCAGGGAGAGAGCGTTAATTCAAAAGTTGCAACCAGCCGGTCATCGCCGCAGAGAATTGTCAGCCCCATGCGGCTTATGGATACGTCTCGCGTGTGGTGTATATACACTTTCCCGCAGGCGTCCGATAAAGGAGATAACTTATATTTGGATTTGGGGCAGCCAAAGCACGAAATCCCTTGTGCTGTCAGGAGTTTCGCCATTTTTTCCAGTATGATTTGAATGTGCGATTTTGAAACGCTGGAGAGCCCTTCTGAAACGGTAACCTCATGTTCAGAGACCGGCTCCTGAGCCTCCGGCTGATTTCCTTCCGCTGGCAGTTCCAGCTTGATATTCAGAACCATGGCAACCTCCTCTTTGTCAATCATCACATCGGAAATCTGAAACATGGTAGACAGGTAATTTTGCAGATAAATCACGTTGCCATGGCGACCCGGAAACGTCATAAGAGAAAGATAACCGGCATCAGACAATTTCTTCAGTACACGGCTTACAGTGGCTTTGGAGAGTCCCCACCGGGCGCCCAGTTCACTGTAAGTCACCAGCGGATTGCCAGAACCATTGCGCAGATAGATGACCGGTCCCATTTCCGAGCCTTCTACCTGCGGATCGTTATACACGGCAGACATCCACAAATCCAGTACGACATCCATTTCCGAGCAGCGGTTTGTACTAATCAGTTCCGTGGTAAGGGATACCGGCAAAAAGAAAAATCCAGTATCCTTCTGGCAAGGTGCGTTGTATTCCAACACAGTGTTATGCTTTTTCCAACTGCGGATTTTGTATTTGATGACTTTACCGCGTCCCAGGGTGAGAAATGAAATCAAGTGCTGTCGCTGAAGCTCCTCCAGAATGCCCAGGGCCTGACATTGAAAACGGGTGCGGAACCATTCAGATACTTCCTTTAAGGTACAGACCCATTCGCCGGGATAGACCGTATAGCTGATACCATCTATGCGGCGGTAAGAGGTGCGGAAGTTGGCATAGTTGGAAAGAACCGCAAAATAAAAAAGGCCGGAGCCTCCGCTTACGCGAATGCTCCGGTCGTTCATCAGACTTTGAATAAATTGCCGGTATATCCGGCAGCGTGGGTAATCCACGACTTGCTTGATTTCTAATTGATATTCTGGCATATATACCTCCATCTTAACTTGTAGTATGACCCGATAGATGATAGAATAAGAGCAGCACTGCAATAGAGGAATCCCATAGAAATGCTGCCCGTTTTTTGCTAATTATTTGCTAATTGGCGTCTCTAAAAATGAGTGAAAAATGCTTTTTGCTAATATTTTGCTAATTGCACGAAAAGGGCTGAAAAGCATTGAAATTATGCAATATATACAACAATGACACGCGGATATAAGTTCTCACAGGGGAAAATAGACATAAAAAGATACATTAAGATATGGTAGGTAACCGTAGGCCGTGGTTGTATCTTCCCTCCTAAGCGGAAGGCCAGCGGTTCGAATCCGCTCAGGAACACTGAATACAATGCCGAAAACCTTGATGTGAGAGGTTTTCGGTTTTTTAATTTAACAGGAAAGTTCTCCTGTTAAATTAAAACCGCTCCATGAAGAAGCGCACTGCAGAGGCAGGAAAACTATTTTTAAGTTTGACACTGTGATTACGTCATGATAGTATTAAAACCAGCAATATAAACGGATGGTTTTAAGATGACGAACGTAGTTCTCGATTTATATAGTATTACTATATGCCTGATACTGTTTATTTATCTGGCATCCGGTAATCGGAAACATAATAAACTTAACAGGTACTTCAGGAATATGTGTGCAGCTAATATAATCATGCTGCTGGGGGATATGACAAACTGGCTGTGTGAAGGGACTTCGAATTCCTGGTTCCCGGTTCTTCTACGGTCAGGGACGGCTGTTTATTATCTCAGTGCGGTTCCTCTGGTTTACTTTTTTGCATGTTACATTACAGAATATATGTCTGTGCGGACGAAAGTCAGTTTGCTTTTCAAAAAAACAGTTCTGGCGCTGGGAGTTTTCTACAGTATCGGGGTGATTTTATCACTCCGAAAGGGACTGTTTTTTTCTATCTCGGAAGAAAATATTTATCAGCGGGGCGAATGGTACTGGCTTTCACAGGCGATACCGCTTTTAGTATATCTGCTTGCCTGTCTATTTATTTTTATTTACAGGAGGCAGTTTTCAAAACGTGAGAAATGGATTTTTTCAAGCTATATCCTCTTTCCTGTAATAGCTGAAGGCATACAGATATGCTTTTATGGAGTTGCCTTGCTAAACACGGCGATAACGGTTTCATTACTCGTTATTTTTATAAATATCCAGCTTCAGAGAGAGTTGCTGATGGAGCACCAAGAAACGGAGCTGGCAAAAATGAGAATTAATATAATGCTGAGCCAGATACAGCCGCATTTTCTTTACAACACACTGACAACGATACGGCAGCTTTGCGATCTTGATCCTATGCAGGCAAAACAGGCTATCCGCGATTTCGCCTGGTTTCTCCGGTCTAATATGGATTCGCTGACTAATAAGGAGCGGATACCCTTTGAGCAGGAACTGCAGCATACCAAAAGCTATGTGAATTTGGAACTGCAGAGGTTCAGAGAGAGGCTGAAGGTGAACTATGATATTCAGTCGTATGATTTTACCATCCCTCCGCTGACCCTTCAGCCGATTGTGGAGAACGCTATCAGACATGGCGTTATGAAACGGGAGGAAGGTGGAACAATAACAATCAGAACAGAGGAGGATGAGATTGAATACCGGATTTTTGTATATGATGATGGAATTGGTTTTCAGGTGAAAGAGAGCGGAGAAGGAATAAAGAGGGACAGACCGGAAGAAAAGTGCCACATTGGTACGGAAAATGTGAGAAAACGTCTTCAGGCAATGTGCAATGGCACATTGGAGATTTACAGCAGACCGGGTGAGGGGACGACAGCCCTGATCCGGATTCCAAGGAGGGATAGAAATGACAATCATTGCGGTTGACGATGAGCCGCTGGCATTGCTTGATTTGAAAGAGACATTACTGGAGGCTGCACCTGATTGCAGACCGTTTTGCTTTACGTCGCCGAAAATGGCTGTGGAGTATGCCGAAAAGAATAGGGCGGAAGTGGCTCTTCTTGATATAGAGATGGGGCCCTGGGACGGTTTCCGTCTGGCGCTGGAATTAAAAGCCCTGCAGCCGGATATGAGAATTGTTTTTGTTACCAGTCACGAAAAGTATGCAATTGATGCTTTCAGGATTCACGCGACCGGTTATCTTTTAAAGCCGGTGGCAAGCGAGGCGATTAAAAGAGAACTGACATTTATCTATGGGGAGAACCTGCAGGATAGGGGAAAGAGGGTCCGCATTCAGACCTTTGGCGGTTTTGATGTGTTTGTAGACGGAGAGCGTCTAAATTTTAAGCGGGCAAAGGCAAAAGAACTTCTGGCCTGCCTGGTGGATCGAAAGGGAGTCAGCATCACAACAAGGGAAGCATGTGCCATTCTCTGGGAGGATAAGCCTTATAATTCGGCCCAGAAAAGTTATTATCAGACAATAGCGGCCGAATTAAAGGCGGCTCTCCGGGGAGTTGGAGCAGACAATATTTTAGTAAAGACAAGAAACAGTCTTGCGATACGGCCAGAGCATTTAGACTGTGACAGTTATCGCTTTATGGAGGGAGATCCGAGTTCAATAAGCAGCTACCGGCAGAATTATATGTCTTGCTACAGTTGGGCAGAGTTCAGCATAGGGCAGTTGGAGCGCCGCTAACTGCCCGGTTTTGCCGCCTCTTTCAGCTTCCTTTTAAAATTCATGTAGCGCTCTTTACTGATCGGAAGTTCGCAGCCGCTCTCAAGCACTGCATTATAGCGGGAGATACGATCAATATACAGACAGTTAACCAGATAACTTTTGTGGATCCGAAAGAACGATTCCGGCATTTTTTGTTCATAGGCGGATAAAAGGCCCGGAGCCTGAAAGCTGCCGGTTTTTGTATGGAAGATACAGTGCCGTCCAGCAGCTTTCAGATATAAAATTTCGGATGGAAACAAACAGCGATGATTCTTTTCACAATCGCGGATCGTGAGTTTTTGGAGATTCCGTTCTGCCGATGCCAGTTTTTCCATGAAATCAAAAAAGTCGGACTCTTCCGTGAAAGTACTTTCCGTTTGAAGAAAAGGCTCGAGAGGAATATCCTGTGAGGCAGAACCGTGAACATGCGCAAGTCTCAGGTTTCCTTTTATCATGCGCCATATAAAGGTAACCCGGATATGCAGTCTAATCCGGGAAAGGTCTTTTAATGTAGCTGTCACTTTATAGCGGCCATAGACAACCCATACATTTCTCTCATGGAACAGCAAATGGTATTCCTCATCTGACAGGAGTACAGGTTCTTCCTGGTATTCCTTCTTTGTAACCTGTATAAATTCATCAATTCCTTCGCACCACTGAAAATCATTGGAGCCAATCCACATAAAATCTTCAGACATAGGCGCGATTGTCGATTCAGTTTTACGTCCGTAGAAGCTTTGAATTACCTGTCTGGTTTGCTCAATAATTTCATTTTCTCTATATAAATTTTTTCTCATCGCATCTCTCTTTATATTACTTTTTTCGTTTTTTACTTATTATAACAACAAGATAGAACGTAAACAAGGAATTTTAAATCATAAAAAATGAAATATTACCCAGTCATTACAATATATTTACTGTTTATTTGTGTTGCTGTTTTGTTGTACTGTTAATTCTATAATTATAAGCAGAATACAAATTTTTCCTGTGTAACGGAAGGGGAATTTTTATGGAGACGGATAAAATGATCGCTTTGACTGGAGTCGATGGAGGAAGCCAGTTCCGTGATTCCAAGACGAGGATCCCGGAGGCTGCCCACAGTTTGATAGAAAGAACCCGTTTGGTAGAGGAAATTTCCGCATCAGGGGCTGAGGTGTGTATATTTAATGCTGGAGCCGGTTTTGGAAAAACGATTCTGATGGCGGAGCTGGCCAGAAAATATGAAGGGCAGTATATCTGGTATCAGATTGACGGTACGGACAATGATCCTATCTGTTTTTTGCAAGGGTTGATGCATGGAATATCCAAGCTTCCAACCCCTTTTCATCTGCCGGTCGGTCGGCTGAGAGAGCCGGAGGAGCTTCACAGTGCGGTTCTGGCGCTGGCTGAGTGGCTGTCACGGACGCTGACAGCCACTTTTTATTTTATGTTTGACGATCTTCACGAAATTGAGGATGAGAGTGTTTTCACGATTATCAGGCTTTTAATTGACAATACGCCGGAGAATATCAGGTTCTGCTTTACAGTGAAGGGAGGATTCCCTAAATTTCTGGCCTCTTACCTACTGAAGAGCAAAGCTATTCTTGTGGAAGCGGAGAAACTGCGATTCACGAAAGAAGAGACGGGACGGCTTCTTCACTGCCTGACGGGGCATACGGCAGATGCGCCGGTGATTGAGAATATTGTAGAGTACATAGAAGGCTGGCCGGCCGGCGTCATGTTTGCCGGTCTGGCAATAAAGTCCGACAGTACATTCAAGTCCGACAACAGTTCCGGTGATATCGCTTCTGTGATGATACATACTAAAATATACGACTATATTCATTATGAAATATTCAGAAAGCTTCCGTTTGACATGCAGCGCTTTCTTATGGATACGGCACCGCTGCAATCGCTCAGTGTGCCTCTTTGCAATCATGTAACCGGCCGCATTGACTCCGGCAGCATTCTGGATTATCTGGTAGGAGAAAATTTATTTATTTATAAATTCAAAGGCTGGAAAAAGTGGTACCGGTATCATTCTATTTTTCAGGACTTTTTGCTCAGCAGGCTGGACGGGGAAAGAAAAAAAGAGATTCTAAATAAAGCTGCTTATTATTTTTTAAAGATCGGGGAATCGGAACAAGCGGTTCTTTACGGGATGAAGGCCATGGCATATACCGTGGTGGAAATTGCCGTGGAAAAAGAGGCGGTCAAGCTGGCGCAGGAGGGACGCCAGGCCACTGTAAGCCAGTGGATACATTTCCTGGATCCGGTATCGGAGCGTCTGGGGAGCCGGTGCCTGTACGAAATAAGCCGGTATTATCTTCTGTCAGAGGAGGAAGAGAAAGCGGTAGAGTACCTGCGCCTTGCGGCTGAGAAGGCATGTTCGGACGGAGAGAAAGAATTGTACGGGCAATATGGAATAGAACTGTTAGGATATCTGAACCGTCTTTACGGACTCCGCCGTGCAAAGGAACAGGCATTACAAATGGCTGAGCATATGAAAAACGGTCAGGCAGATCATAACTACAAGCTATTGATACCCTTACTGGAATACCGTCTTCAGCTGGGCGAGTGGGAGCCGATGGAGGAGGTAACAAAAGAGGTCTCGGAAAATAAAAGAAGAATTCACACGACTATGGTGAGAAACGCGGTAATATGGCTCCTTTCGCTTCGGGACAAATGTGAAAACTGGGAAAATACCCTGGAAGAAGCGCGGATGTACCGGAGACTGTCACCTGTGTTTGCAGAATACGGTTTTTACAGGTACGGCTGGTTCCTTTATCTAAAAAATGAACGGAATTACCGGCTGGTGATGGAGGAGGGGCTCTCAATCGGAGGAGGAAGTATTTTTGCCCAATGGATGAGGCTGCTGCTTATTCTCCAGGAATACAGAGAGAAGAAAAGTGCGGGGCCGGGACCGGCGGAGGAATTGAGGCAGATTGAAGAGCAGATGGATCGCCAGGGAATCGACTACCCGGCATTTTTAGAGAGAGATGCCGAGCTTCTATCCGGGATCATCATGGGACAGGAACCATATGGGGAACAGGATAAAGCCGGCCGGAAGCAGGGAACAGGAGAAACGGTTTCCGGTGAAAAAGCAAAATTAGAGGTTTTTTGTTTAGGAAGTTTTACCGTGAAGGCTGGTGGAGTCACACTGGTCTGGAGAACGAGAAAATCCAGGGAATTGTTTGCCTGCCTTTTTGTCCAGAATGGGAAGGGGCTTGACAAGACAAGCCTGATCTTCCGGCTGTGGCCCGACGCATCGGAGAAGAATGGTTCTACGCTTTTTAATACAACAGTGTCTTATCTGAGAAAAACACTGGCCCAGGCAGATGCTGCGGATGCGCTGCTGGTAAAGGACAGGCAATATTCCCTTGATATGAAGCGTATATGGTCGGATTACGGCCGTCTGGAGGAACTGGCGCTTCTGGTGAGAAGAGGAGAGTTCGACCAGATTGAAAATCCGCGGGAGCTGGCGGAACTTTACAACGGGGAATACCTGGAAAGTGAGGACTACCGCTGGATGGTCGGGCGGAAGGAATATGTCGGCCAAATGTTTATGCAGGCGGCGGAAAATACGGCAAAGTGGGAGAAAAGCCGGAAACATTATGATACGGCGATTGCAATCCTCCAGAAGATGCTGGAGGTGAACTCCTACTCGGCCGGCGCCCTTAGACTGCTTCTGAAGTGCAGGATGGAGTCGGGCGATCTGAACGGTGCGAAGCGCCAATATGAGAAAATGCGTCAAATCTGGAAACGGGAATGGGATCAGGAGCTGGGTCACGATTTTACGGACTTCATAACGATGAGTGAAGAGGAGGAGCTATGACGGAGGAGTACTATGGGAGGATGTTTGATATCTTAAACTTTGCAGCCGGGCGCCTTTATGGAGAAAAAGACACGGAGAAGGAAAAGCCGGCAAAATGGGAAGAAAAGTGGCTTCTGTGGAAGCGCGAGGGTGAGCGCCTTCGCGAAGCGGGAATTGCCGAACCTTTTGAATATCTGGCAGAATTGTCGGGGCTTGATGATTTTGAACGTTTCTGCCTGGCTGCGCTTACCGCTGCCGAACTGGATCCCCAGTCAGCCCGAAGGAAGGAACGCTTTAACGCAAGGGAAGGAGGGGGCATCTGTATTTCTGAGCTGATGTCTCTGTATGAGGGAAAGTACAGCTTTTCCGAAGAGAGGTACCGCTCGTTTCTGGGTGAAGGCCGTATCGCCTCCTGGTTCCTGGAGGAAAGGGACTCGTCAAATGGCCCTTCTCTGTTTGAAGGGATTAGGCTGGACGGAAGGATCCGTAACTTTATCCTGGCCGGACAGTGGGAGGATCCGGTAACGGAAGAGTTTGGCGTCTTTTTCTATCCGGGAGAAGAACAGGAGGGAGAAGAGATGATTCCGGGATCCTTCGGGGAGAAGCAGTACTGCCGTTGGACACAGGCACTTTTCAATAATAAAGGCGGACGGATGTGCATTTTAACCGGCCCTGACGGAATCGGGAAAAGAACACAGGTGCGCAGGTTTGCGGAAGAGACGGGAACGGCCGTCTTTTTTGCCGATGGAGCGGCTCTTATGCCGCTTGCGGACAGGGAGCCTGCGCAGACCATGCGCCATCTGCTGCGGGAATGCAGAATCAAACAGTCTGTCCTCTGTATCAGGCGGGTAAAGGAGAAGGACTGGGACGGAGAGAGGGGGAATTTCCTGAACCGTCTGATCAGCAGAGGGCTCTTGTGTCTGCCTGCCGTCATCTTACTGTTGGATGAACCGGGAAGTTTTCGTGAGATAACGGCCGACGCGGTGCAGGAGAGTATTCCCATGCCTTCTCTGGCGGAATCTGCCGTTTTATGGAGAGAGATAGGAAGGTATTACCCCGTGTCCGCGAATACTGTTTTGGAAGAGTTTGCCGGAACCATGCAGATGACTCCGGGACAGATAAAAGGCGTCTTTATGAGAGCGAAAAATTTTATGGAGCGTGACGGTCTGGAGCAGATAGACGGACGGCTTCTGAAAGAGGCCTGCGCCGGACAGGCACAGACACGGCTGACGGATAAGGCCGTCAGGGTAAAAGTCAGATATAATTTTTCGGATTTAATTCTTCCGGCAGACAGACGCCGACAGCTGATGGAGGCGTGCAGTCAGGTAAAACACCGGTATCAGATATATGAAAAATGGGGATTTTCACAGAAGATGGCTTATGGGACAGGGACCTCCATCGTATTTTCAGGGCCTCCCGGCACAGGCAAGACAATGGCGGCACAGGTTATGGCGGGCGAACTGGGGCTGGAGCTTTTTAAGGTGGATTTATCATCAGTGGTCAGCAAATACATCGGGGAGACGGAAAAGAATCTAAATCAGATTTTTGAAGAAGGAAGAAGAAGCCAGGCGGTACTCTTTTTCGATGAGGCTGATGTCCTGTTCTCAAAACGGACGGAGGTAAAGGATTCCCATGATAAATACAGCAATATGGAGGCGGCTTTTATGCTGCAGAAGATGGAAGAATATACGGGAGTCGTAATTCTGGCAACCAATTACCTACAGAATATAGATGAGGCGTTTAAACGGCGTCTAACCGCTATTATTGAATTTCCGTTTCCCGACATGCTCCACCGCCGTCTTCTCTGGCGGTCGGTCATCCCCCAGGAGCTTCCGCTGGGAGATGACGTGGATCAGGATTTCCTGGCGTCCGGTTTTGAGATGAGCGGAAGCCAGATCAAGAACAGTATTCTGGGCGCTGCATTTTTGGCGGCAGGAGAGGAATCGGAAACTGTTTCTATGGGCCATATTCTCAGGTCAGTCAGAAAAGAGCTGGCCAAGAGCGGAAAAAAGCTGACACGGGAGGATTTTGGAGAATACTGCGTGCTTCTTGATGAAATGGGGAACGGCTATGAAGTATGAGCATATAGAGACGGATTATGAAAAGGAAAGGAAACGTTCGGATCACAGACTGCGCCAGGCACCAAAGGAGGAACCCGTCCGCCGGGATACGGACAAGAAAGAAGGAAAGCAGCGGGGATTAGAGGGCTATGAACCCTCGGAGCAGGAGAGCCGGGAGGGGACTGTGCCCAGGGAGCAGCTTCTGGTCAGAGGGAAAGATCAGAGGCTCAGTGCGGGCCATAATAAAGATAATAGGCTGACTATGGTTTTTTCCAGAGATAAGAACGCCGGAACGGTGAAGGATCAGGAGTCGATCGGGAAAGAGGGAAGCTCCGCTATGAATCAGGATAAAAAATACCTGCGTTCAAGAACGCACAATCCGAAAAAGAGCGCTGTGATGCTGGAAGATCGGGATGAGAGACGCAAACAGTTCCTGATGGAACGGCTGATGCGCTCTATAGATGCGCCTGAGGACATGCTCCTGGGTGAATCCTTTTCCTTCATTAGCAGCAGGAAAGAAAAGGCCCGGATACGGTGTCTGGAGGAGGAAGCAAGGACTGCTTCCCTGGACCGGGAGCTGGTGGAGAAAAATAGAAAAGAAGCGTCTTTCCTCTATCAGGATCTGATATATAAAGAGCAGGAACGCCGTGACTTTATGAAAAAGCTGATCTCACAGGTCACACCGGAAAACGTTAAAAAAAAGAATGGCGGATGGATTCCCGCTGTGGCCCTGGCGCTTCTGTCTGCGCTTGTGGATGACGGCGGAGAAGAAGGGGAAAAGGGAGCAGAAAACCAGCCGGGAGATGGAGTGGAAAAAAAACCGGCCGGCGAAGGTGAAAAAGACAGCAAAGCGGACATAAGGGACAAGAGCAGCCAGGGGGAGAAAAATCCTGAAAATGAGGACAAAGAGGGACGGAAAAATCCTGACAATAAGAAGGCTGAACCGGATTTGCAATAAAAAATCATATTTATGATAAGAAAATGCAAAAAATATAGAAAAAATGAGAAAAAAGGGGAAAAGTTTGGAGTTTGTTAAGCGGTTGTTAAGTCGTATTCTGTAGAATTATATTGAAAACAAATGTTGAGTATAAACAAAATATTTTACACAGAAAGGAGGCATCCAGTTTCATAAATTAATTGGGAACTGGGACAATATGGCTGAATATTTATCACCAGGCGTCTATGTCGAAGAGTTCGAGTCCGGCGGAAAACCAATGGAAGGTGTCGGAACCAGCACGGCCGGTTTTATTGGACTTGCAGAAAAAGGAGCGGTAGAGGGTGTGCCTCAGCTGGTAACTAACTTTGCCGATTTTAAGAGAAAATACGGCGGATACTTATCAGAAAATGAGTTTGGCGAATACCGCTTTCTCGCCTATGCGGTAGAGCATTTCTTTATTAACGGAGGTACCAGAGCCTTTATCTCCCGCGTTGCGTCAAAGGATGCAAAATGTGCGGAGGGAAAGGTGCCGGAAGCAGACGCCGTATTATCGGTTATTGCAAAGAACCCGGGGGCGTGGGGCAATAACATCAGCGTTGTCATCACTCCGTCAAGCAAGGCAAAAACACAGATCCTCGATATTCTGGACACAGCCGGAGGCAAGCGATATCATGTGAAGAATTCCGGCGGCTTTAATGTGGGCGATATTGTCATGTATTCTGATCAGACAACGGCCGTTTATAACCGAGTAATCAAGAGTCAGGATAATATTATTGAATTTGAGAATGAATTTGATGAGAGTGTAATTGACAAGAATCTGCTTCCGTCCAAAGTGATCACGACATGCGAGTTTAACCTGGAGGTAAAAGCAGATGACCAGGTAGAACTTTATGAGAATGTATCATTTAACATCGAAGCTTCCAACTATGTGGATAAGAAGACAGCTAAGTCGGATTTGGTGGAGGTGCACTGTCTGGCGCCGTCAGGCTCCGATATTGTATCCCCGTTCCTTGCCATCTCCGAACTGGATGAGGATAAGGCGCTTGTATCCGTGAATCTGGCAGGCGGATCTAACGGAAGCGTATCCTCCTTAAGCGCGGCCGACTTTATCGGAACAGACGGCGGAGCCGGGAAACGTACCGGAATCCAGTCATTCTTAGACAATGACAATGTCTCTATCATGGCTGTGCCGGGCGTAACGGATCCGAATGTACAGCTGATGCTGGTGGCTCACTGTGAGAATCTTGGAAGCCGGTTTGCCGTACTTGACATGCCAAGGGAAGCAAAGAAGCTGGACGACATTATGGCTCACAGGGATATCTTCGATACTAATTATGCGGCATTATACCATCCGTGGCTTCAGGTATTCGATCCTCTGGACAAGAAGAATATTGCGATTCCGCCTTCAGGCTCCATGATCGGAATCTATGCCAGAAGCGACAGTACCAGAGGCGTACATAAGGCTCCGGCCAACGAGCCGGTACGGGCCTGTGTGGGACTCGACTGCCAGTTTAATAAGGGCGAGCAGGATATTCTGAACCCCAAGGGCGTTAACTTAATCCGTTCCTTCCCGGGCATGGGAATCCGTGTATGGGGAGCCAGAACGGCAACCAGCAACCCAAGCTGGAAATATATTAATGTGCGCAGACTGTTCATCTTTATTGAAGAGTCCATTAAGGCCAACACCAACTGGGCTGTATTCGAGCCAAATGATGAAGTACTGTGGGTACGTGTCAGAAGAACAATTGAAGTATTCCTGACGGGAATGTGGCGTGATGGTTCTCTGGCGGGAAGCTCTCCTGAGGAGGCATTCTTTGTAAACATCGGGCACGATACAATGAGTCAGGACGATATTGACAACGGACGGCTGATTTGTGTGATTGGTGTAGCACCTGTGAAACCTGCTGAATTTGTTATATTCAGGATTTCCCAGAAAACAAGTGATGCTGAATAATGCAGGAAGGAGAATTAGACGATGGCTACGTATCCATATGGAAGATTTAGATATAAAGTGGAAATTGACGGCCTGGAAGCCGGCGGCTTTTCAGAGGTTACCGGATTTGACGCTTCAATTGATGTGATGGAATACAGAGAAGGTGATATGGTTCAGACCCCGATGAAGATTCCGGGACTGAAGAAATACGGCAATATCACCCTGAAAAAAGGTCTGGCGGATTCCAGGGCTCTCTATGACTGGATGATCGCAGGCGTGAACGGCGATGTGGAGAGAAAGACAATCACAATCACACTGCTCAATGCAACGGAGGCAGCCGTGGCATCCTGGCGTGTAATCAACGCATGGCCTGTGAAATACACAGGACCGGATTTCAATGCCACCTCCTCAGAGGTTGCGGTTGAATCACTGGAGATTGCCCATGAAGGCATGACCCGCGAGTCATAATAAATTAATAAAGAAGGAAAGAGAAGGGAAGGCCGCATAGCGGAGCGAAGAGAGCCGCTGCGGCAGTCCCCTTCTTTGGAATTTAAGGAGAGGTGAAATATATGGCGTTTCAGACAGAATATGAGTTTACCCTGCCCAGGGGATATCTGGATCGGGACGGTGTGCTGCACAGAGAGGGGACGATGCGTCTGGCGAATGCTGCGGATGAGATACTGCCGCTCAAGGATCCGAGGGTCCAGCAGAATCCCGGGTATTTGAGTATTATCCTGCTGGCGAGGGTGATTACAAAGTTAGGTTCCCTTCCGTCTGTCGATACCAGGATTGTAGAAAACTTTTTTACTATGGATCTGGCCTTTCTGCAGGATTTGTATCAGAGAATTAATACAATGGACTACCCATCCTATAAGGCTGTATGCCCACACTGCGGACAGGAGATAGAGGTGCCCATAAATTTTATGGAGGCCGGTCTATAGTTACCTATCCGGCTGACAAAATATATGAGGAGGCTGCTTTTATCGGCTATTACATGCATTGGAGTCATGATGATATTATGGCCATGAGCCATATGGACCGGCTCAGATGGTGTAAAGAAATCTCGAAAATTAACAGCAGGCTGAACGATGAACCGGATAATGTCTTTGATGTGAGGTGATAACGGTGGCGAGGAACTGGGAGATGGACCAGAATGGAAAATGGTACAGGAATGATTATAGCAATTATGTGCCGGGTTACCGTTTTGCGGTTTCACTCGGGAATAATGACAATTATGACAAAGTCTGTTTCTCCAAGATATCAGGTATAGAGAGTACGCTGGATTATGAGGAAATCCAGGAAGGGGGCTACAATGCGTCGGCGCATCTGCTTCCCGCTCCTCATAAAAAGCATGCAGCTTTTGTATTGGAAAGAGGAGCGGCTCCCTATGACAGCTGGATTAATAAACTCAAACCGGGGATGCGTCTGGGGACGTGGCTGGAGGTGGTGCTTCTGGATGCGGCCGGCAATAATACGGAACGGCGTTTCCTAATCCAGGATGGCATCGTAACGAAGTGGGAAATCTCCGGACTGGACGCATTAGGAAATAATATTCTGGTAGAAAAACTGGAAATTATGCACGAGGGTATCCGATATTCCAAATAAGGCAGGATGGATAATATGAATATGCTGGCAGGAAATCCGCAGTTTGCAGAACAGCTGATAAGGAAATATTCGCAATTTGAATCATATTACTTCGACGACACGACGCTTGTATTTTATAAGGATGCAGTGGGAGCCGGAGGTGGAGCGTCTTCTGCGTATAATACGGAGCTGACGCTAAAATTGCTTTTAATGTTTCAGAATTATAAACAGTCAGGACAGCGTCTGCATATAAACTGGAATATGATAAATAATGTTGTGATGAAAACAGCGGCCGGGATGTCACGGCAGATGGAACATTCCATCCGGGAGGTTATATACCGTTCCGAAAACAGGCTGGAAATACAGGAAACGAGACTGGGAAAGCTCATCAGAGAACAGCAAGGCAGGGGGGCAGAGGGCAGCCGGGGAACAGGCGGAAGCGGAATGCAGCAGAGTATCATAGGACAGCATGGAGGCGGAGAGCGGCAGTATCTCATAGGGCATAGCAAAAGCGGAGAGCAGCGGGATAACACAGGGCATAGCAAAAGCGGAGAGCGGCAGGACAGCAGGAGCTGGTATGGGAACGGAACGCAGCAGGCAGCGCTGCAGGATGTGATACTGGAATTAATGTACAAAAATACGATTCAAACGGGAGGCGGCCAGGCCAGGCTGAGAATCATCGGAAGTATCGGAAGAGAGAGGCTGAAGCTCAGGCTCAGCAGAACACGGGAAGAAACCGTGAGGACAGAGCACATAATAAAGTGGATAAACAGCTTAAAACCCGATGAGGCCGCACTGGTATGCGAAGCGGCGGCCTGGGCGTCGCCAAAGCTGTACCGGCAGATGAGGCACCTCGAAGAGACTTATATAAGAGACATCAAAGCGTCCGGCTCCGGGCGGGGGATAACCTGTGATGAAGAAGACGGCGGCCGGGAAGGGAAAGACAAGAGAGATACGTGGGAAAAGAGGGAGCGAAGTAAAAACGAGCTGCCGCCGGAGCTTCGGCAGAAAATGTTAATCCGCATGGCGGGAGAAAATCCGGAAGAGTTTCTCCGTCTGGTAAAAGGCGCCTTGAAAGATAACCCGGGATATCAGGCGGCAGCGGGCTTAGTCATTCTAACCGGCAGGACGTTAGAGGCAGAGAGAGCCGTCCGTTCCGGCCATGGAACTTCATCGGAGATAACAGCTCGTTCCGGCCATGGAACTTCATCGGAGAGAGCCGTCCGTTCCGGATCTGTAAGTCCGTCAGAGGCAGCTGCTGAGTCCGGCCATATAATTTTATCAGATTGCGTCATTGAGCCTGAACATAGAGGCATGACAGACAAGACGGTTTTGGAAATCGGGAACATTTCCGGGCGGAAGACACAGACACTGGCCTGTTTATTCAGAAAATATGAGGAGCAGATTTTCACCGGTTCGGCCCGCAGCGTACCGGATGGGGACAGTGAGGAAAAACGAAGGGTTTTCAAAAATATAGAAACCATTATAGATTCCGTGCATATCCGGCCGGAGACTGCCGCAAATGCGGGAAAAGAACTGATTGAGATTTTAAGAGACAATTACAGGACAGAAGGCAATTCTCTTCTTATCAGTGAAGAGGATGTGAGCATACTGGAACTGTCGGAGAACGCCGTCAGGGTGTTTCGGGAGAATCCCCAGGCTCTGAGCCGGGTCAGAGACCTGATAAACCGGGTGGACGAGACACACAGGGAGAGGCTGCGGGTGTGGAGTAAGAGCCTGCTTGAGCAGGAACAGATGATTGAACAGGTAATGACGGTTATAGAACGCCGGTTTGGCAGTCCAAAGACATCTGAATCTGAGATGATAACAGAGACAGTACATAAAGCTGGAAAAGAACTGACGGAAATATTAAAGAGCGTGATGGAACACAATCATCGGTATCACAGTCAGAATGAGATATGGAATACATCAGATGAAATATGGAACACGTCGAAAGATGCCGTTACGGTTCTAAGAGAGAACTCTCAGCCGGCTGCTCTGTTTTGGGAATTAATCAGCCGGGCGGAAGGAACACAGAGGGAACAGCTTAAAGAGTGGACGGCTGCCTGGGGACATACAGAGGAGTCCAGGCCGTTGGCTGCGCGGGTGACGACGATTATGGAGAGCCGGTTCAGTGAGCCTGGGCTGGCAAAGCAGGCGGAGAAGGAGCTGTTTGACATCCTGCTCCACGATCTTTCCATAGAAGAGTCACAACTGGTGTTAAAGAAAGAAGGCGGAAGAGAAAAAGGAAGAGAAGAGACGCGGAGTGAGTATGAAAAAATGAGGCTGTTCCTGAGCAGCCGTGAGAATGTTGAGCTTATGCGCAGGAGAATCGAGGGGGTCTCCGCCCCCCGGCTGGCGCGCCTCAGGGAGTGGGTGAACCGGTATCAGAATGTTATTTCCGAACAGAAAGAGAAAACACGGCTGGAGGAGACGAGAAAGCTGATTGCAGAGAGCAGGACGGAGACGGTTTTGAGGCTTTTGCAGTCGGAGAACCGGCTGGAACGGGAGAAGAAAGAGCTGGTGACTCAGGTTAAAAGAACACTGGGAGAAGATGCGGCACATCAGTTGGAACATTATTTTAACCGTAAAAACCAGGTGACTGGGCAGGAACTGACAGGGCAGACGGAAAAGCGGACAGAGGAGACGGTAAAAAATATTATAAACGCCTATGTCGGAATCACCAGAAAGGAAGACACACTGACCAGGCTAAATCCTGGAAGTTATGTCCATTTGGAAAACAGGATGAGAGCAGATGTCCATGAGCCGGTGTCCAAGACCGTGGGGCAGACCAGGCGCAATCTGGAAATTCTTACTTCCATGATGCGCCGCGATTACGATTTCAACCGGGAGCAGAGCCGGTTTTTCACTGTTTTGACGGAACGGATCGGGGAGACGGCTGAGACGGTTCTGCTCCGCCGGGAGCCGGAAACCGGAAGGCAGGCGGGAGACGGGGCCAGGATAGCGAGCGCCTCATGGGATGAGCCGGAATCAATGATGTCCTATGCACACGGGCTGGAACAGAACCGTCTGCTGCGGGCGGGCAGCATTAAATCAATGCGGTTACGGAATTTTGAGCAGACACAGTCTCTGCAGGTGCGGAAATTAGAAAAGACACAATTGCTGCGCATACGTAATTTGGAGCGGATGCAGCAGTCAGGCATGCGGAATGCGGAACAAATGCGGTTGCTGCAGCCCCGGGACTACGATAGGCTGATAAAGCAAAAACGGTTATCACAGCCGGAGCCGTATCATCAGGCACAGACAGAGTACAGGGAACCGGCGCAAAACGGTCTGCGCAGTGAATGGGGAGAGGCGAAAACGGAATTTTTAAGACGGCAGAGCAGACAGGAGAGCCGGATCGAGGAGACAAGGACAACGGTCAGGAAGCTGAATGAGAAGCTGGAGCTTCAGGAAAAGCTGGTGGCGGAGCTGAAAAAGCAGCCGAGACAGCCGGAGTCAGCGCCGCAGTTGAATATTAATGTTTTGACCAAGCAGATTATGAAAAAGATGGAAAGTGAACTGAGGCTGGAAAAAATGCGCCGCGGTCTTCTGTAGGCCGTGAGAAAGGAGATGCGGGATGGGAATTAAAAAAGCAAAACTGGTAATAGAAGATGTTCCGGAGCCGCTGGAGGTTATGTTTAACCCGGAATCCTATAATCTGTCTTTCTCGGCGGCTTACAGCGAGAAGAAGGTAGTGGGATTGGACGGACCAGTCAGCCAGTATATCGCGGGAGACAGTCAGACTCTTGATATGACACTTTATTTTGACACGTACAAGCCGCCAACGCTGGCATCGCCTCAGGAGGGCGGGACGGATGTCACGAAGCTGACCAGAAAACTGGCCGCTCTCGTATTTATCAAGGGTTCGTTACACCGCCCGCCCAAGGTGACCTTTGAATGGGGCGGTCTGAATTTTTCCGGAGTGGTGACTAATGTAAAACAGACATGTACCATGTTTCTGGCAGATGGAATGCCGGTCCGCGCCAAGGTGGATATGACTTTCAAATCCGTGCTGGATGTGAAGACGAGCAAGCTGATATCGCCTTTTGAGTCGCCCGACCGCACCAAGGTGCGGATCATCCGGGAGGGAGAGAGCCTTTGGAATTATGCGTGGGAGGAGTACGGTGATCCGGAACAGTGGAGAGCCATTGCGTCCGCAAACGGAATCATGAATCCGCTGGATATTGAGCCGGGACAGAAGATCACACTGCCGGCCCTGTAAAGAGGGTGGAGCGAAGAAACGTATTTTCAGTGAAGCAAAAGAAGGCGATGTAAAGGAGTGGAAAGAATGGGAGATCTGATGAATGACAGAAGCAAGATGGAGGACCTGTATTCCAAATATCAGGGATTCCAGGCTCCGGCTGTCAAGATTCTGTTAGGTGAGGGAAAGACCGATTTGATCAACCGTCTGAATGCCCGGATCGACGGACTGACCGTCAATTTGTCTCTGGAGACGGCGGCCAGTGTGTCTTTTACGATTGTAAACGCCTACGATTCTAAAAAACATTCTTTCAGTAGCGGCGTCATGGACCAGCTTGCGCTGGGCAGCATCGTAAGAGTGGAGCTGGGGTACGTGTCCTGCCTGGAACCGATCTTTACCGGATTTATCTATGCGGTCAAGGCGGAGTTCAGCGATATGGCAACGTTGTCGGTGACGGCGCTGGATGTGAGACGCGTCATGGAGGAGTCGGTCCGTAAGGGCGTGTCGTGGAAGTACACCACGTACTCCGAAGTGTTCAAACAGGTGATGAATCCCTATAAGAAATTATATTCCAAGCTGACTGTTGACAGTACGCCGGATAACGCAGTGACCTCGTTCATACAGAATGAAAGCGATCTGGAATTCTGTAAGCGTCTGGCAACGGAAGGCAACCGTGAGTTCTTTGTATTTAACGATAATGTCTATTTCAGAAGAAAAAGTAAACGGGCTTCGGCCCTGACACTGCTATGGGGAAGGGATTTGATATCTTTTTCCAAGGAGTCCATCTATGCCGATCAGAAGGTGACGGTTCTGGGACTTTTAAAGGATGGGAAGGACGCGGTGAGCGCCACAGCGGCGGTTAAGACGGAAAATAACGTAAAGCAGGTAGTGACAGGTGATAATGGCCAGACGGTCAGCTCGCCCACCTCGGATTCGAAGGACAAGGCGGCGGAGAAGGCGGAGAAAAAGGCGGCGGAAATCCGAAAGAAGAAGCAGTCGGGACAGGGCGTATGCGTGGGACTGCCGCAGCTGGTGCCGGGCCGTACGGTGACGGTGGCCGGGCTGGAGAGCCGTATCAACGGAGAATACATGGTAAAAAGCGTGAGCCATACGTTTGGCAGCGACGGATTTCAGACGTCGTTCGAGATAGGAGGATTTGACTGATGGGATTATTTGACGAGATGCTGGAGACGGATGAGACAGAAGACGGCGGTCAGGCGAATATAAATGGAGTCGCCATCGGAGTGGTTAAAGAAAACTGGGATAAGGATCACCCGGGAATGATAAAAGCGGAAATTTCCCTGGGCAGCAGCGGGAAGAATCTGACAGACTGGATTCCGGTGGCAGTTCCCTATGCCGGGAAGGAATTTGGAACCTACTTTCTGCCGGAGATTGGCAGTCAGGTGCTGCTGGCCTTTCATATGGGCGACATTAACTGTCCGATTGTGATTGGCAGTCTATGGAACCAGACGGATGTTGTTCCGCCGGAGACGGCCAATGAAAAGAATACGGTTAAGAAAATTAAAACCAAGGGCGGCAACGTCATCACCATCTCGGAGGAGAGCGGAAAGGAAAAAATCTCCATACAGACAAAGGGAGAGCTGAAGGCGGAGCTGGACGATGAAAATCAGAAAATTATTTTGCAGGATAAAGAGGGAAAAAATGCAATTTCCATCGATGCCAAAAATGGCACGATGAACTTTAAAAGTGAAAAGAAAGCAGTATTTAATATAAATGGACAGCCGATGCTCACTCTCGACGGAGAGGGAAAAGCGGTAAAGATAAAAGCGGGGAAAATCGAAATCGAGGCGGATCAGTCATTGACGATGAAGGGACAGACGGCGGGCCTTGACGGAAACAGCCTGAAAATTCAGGGACAGCAGCTTGAACTGACGGCCAAGGCATCAATGGCGATTAAGGCCAATGCCAGCCTGAAGGCGGAAAGCAGCGGAATGACGGAGATCAAAGGAAGCATGCTGAAGCTGAATTAATGTTTTCGGTACCATTCCACGGATGAAGAATGAAAGGAGAGGCGCATATGGCAAATCAGAGCGGAGCTGGCAGTTTTCTGGGAACGGGATGGAAGTTTCCGCCCCAGGTGGATTACGCGACCGGCCGAATGAAGACAGTCAGTCAGGAAGAGGATATAGCGGAGGCTGTGATGCTGATTCTATCCACTTCCAGGGGAGAACGCGTGATGCGTCCTGATTTTGGCAGTGGAATCAATAAATTTATCTTTGCCGAAATGAATTATACCACAGTCCGTGAGATGGAAAGAGAGATTGTCAATGCGGTTACCGCCTGGGAGCCAAGGGTGATCGAACCGGAAGCGGAAGTGGGCCTGGAACGTCTTCAGGAGGGAATTGTGATGATCAGCGTCAGATATATTGTGAGATCCACCAACAATCCCTACAACCTGGTATTTCCCTACTACATCAATGAGGGACAATAAATTAGCAGATAAATAATAAAAGAACAGCAGAAAGGAGGCGGTATCATTGAGAATAGAAGAATTATATCCCTGTACGAAGGCAGAGCTGCTTGAAAAAATGAAAGCGCTGGCGGCATCTTATACTCCGGAATGGAAACTGGATGAGAAGTATCCCGATGCAGGCACAGTGTTGGCTATGCTTTATGCAGATATGTTCTATGATACCGTGTGCAGATACAACCGGATCCCGGAAAAGAACCAGGCCGCATTTTTCAGAAGCCTTGGAGCGCAGCTTAAGCCTGCAGTTCCGGCGTCCGGGTATATCTGCTTCAGCCTTTCCAGCGATGAATTTGGCGGTACGGAGGTACCGGCCGGATTTCCCGTTACGGCACAGGGAGAGGGTGAAGACAGCAACGATGTGTTCTTCGAGACGCAGGACAGCGTGTATGCAACGCCGTCAAGACTTGAAACGGTATTTCTGATAGACGGGGGCAATGACCGGATTCAATGTATCTATGAGGACAGAGAAGAGGGCGGAATACAAAACGACCCGATTTATCTGTTCCAGTCGGATAAAGAGAACCGTCAGGAGCATGTTCTCACGCTCATCCAGGAGGAGGTCCTGAACCTGAAGGGACCGGCTCAGGTGTGCCTGCAGATTACACCGTACCGCTTTCAGGAGGGAGCCGGGAGTTTGGACTGGCTTCTGGACGAGAAGCAGACGGCTTTTGAATACTATGCCGAGGGCGGGTACATAAGTTTTGGAAAACGTTTCATGGAGAATGACAGGCTGATTTTGGATATAGGAGACGGACAGCCTCCGCTAAGCCGGGAGGAAGCAGACGGGCAGGAGGGGTACCGGCTGCGGTGCCGGTATCTGAAACCCTATGTCAGAGAAGATTTTACAGTGGAAGAGCTTAGGCTGACCTCCAGAGCCGGACAGGTGGCGCCGGACGTGGTACAGACGGAGGCGGGAGAAGAGGAACTGAATGAGGTCTATCCATTCGGTGAGCGGCCCATGCTCTACAGTGAGGTCTATATCGCGTCGGAGCAGGTACTCAGCAAATCCGGAGCCAGGGTAACCATGAGTTTTCGGCTGGATTACGAGAAGACGCCTCTAGATGCAGGGGGAGAGACAGAGCGGAACTGGAAGCTGGTCATGAAACGGGAGGACTTTAAACCCGATCCGGAGTACGATATTACCATCGAGAGGGTAATCTGGGAATATTATAACGGAACCGGATGGAGCCGCCTGTTTGACGGACCGCAGTACGGACGGATTTTCAACGGCGGAGACGGAACCATGGGACAGCAGTTCACGTTGGAATTTACCTGTCCCGGGGATGCAAAAACATATTTATATAATTCCACGGAATCACGGTATATAAGAATCCGGGTTCTGAAGATGAACAATCTGTTCAAGATGAAGGGAAACTACATTACGCCGGTCATGAGTGATATTCTCTTCTCCTTTGATTATAAAGGCCGGGGCAGGGCGCCGGACAGCCTGGAAACGCTTAACAATATGGTCCGCCGGCCGATGAATGTGGGGCTTTTAGGGCAGGGAAAAGTCTGCTGGCCCCTGTTTCAAAATCTGGGATGCACGGAGAAGATGCTTTATTTGAAGTTTACAATGCCATTTAAGGATGGGCCGATCCGGATTTTATTCACCACAGAGGAAACGGTTCAGGAAGAGTTGCCGAGACTGGCTTTTGAGTATTATACCAACAGCGGATTTAAGCCGCTTCCTGTGATGGACGAGACGCAGCGGTTGAGAAAAAGCGGTGTTATCACTTTTATGGGCCGTCCTGATTTTGGCAGAACGAGCTTCTGGGGAGAGGAAGGCTGCTGGCTTCGAATCATCGATGCGGAACGCCGGTACCGGAAGATTACCGCCGGTACGAAGATGCCTGCGGTAAACGGTATTTATATGAATGCATCCCGGGTGCTGGCTGTAAGGACGATGCCCGAAGAGCGTTTCAGGATAGAACCGGGAGAGGAGAACCAGAGATGTACGCTGCTGAACCAGAATGTATACGGCGTCATGGTCTGGGTAGATGAAGGCAGGAGCCTGACGGAAATTCAGCAAAAGAGGGCGGCAGAGCTGTTTGAGACGGAGGAGGAACGCGGTGAGGACGGACGGCTTCTCCATTTCTGGATTAAGTGGGTTGAGAAAGAGGATTTTTACCTTTCAGAGCAGGATGACCGCCATTTTACAGTGGATCGGATGAAGGGAATTGTAAGCTTTTCCGACGGGCGGAACGGAAAAATACCGTCTTCAGGGGATGGTGAGACGGTCCGGATCCGCTATACCTGCGGAGGAGGGGAAGACGGCAACCAGCCGGAACGGGCGGTCAGCCAGATGACGAGGACACTGGGATATATCAACCGTGTTTTTAATCCGTGCATCACGGCGGGAGGCAGCAGTCAGGAAACGTCGGAGGATGCCGTGAGAAGGAGCGCCAGAGCCCTCTGCCACGGAGATCGCGCCGTGACGGCATGGGATTATGAGGCGCTTGCCATGGAGGCCTCAGGAGATGTGCTGAAGGTGAAATGTTTCCCTAACTGCAATGAACAGGGAGCCCGGGAACCGGGCAGTGTTACGCTGGTTGTTCTCCAAAGGCAGTTCCGAAACGGAAGAATCTATTTTGATAAAGTGCGGGCGGAGGTGGAGTCTTATATCCGTCCCAGAATAGGCGGCAATCAGGAGGCTTTGAGACGATTTTATGTAGCGGAGCCCAGGTATCTTGAGCTGCGCTGCCGGCTGGAGCTGGTAGTTGGAAATTTTAATGAGGTGTTTGACGTAAGAAGTCGTATTCAGGAGAAAATTGAGGAATTCCTGGATCCCATTACGGGAAATTATGACAGACAGGGCTGGAGCATCGGAAGGATTCCCAACGAGATTCAGATTACAAATGCCATAAAAGGAATTCCCGGAATTCGTTATATGAATGAGCTGCGGATGTCGGCCTTTATGAAAAGCCCTCAGGGCTGGATCGAGGTGGACGCGGAATCCGTGGAGCTGCGCAGATTTGCCGTTGCCTTAAGCGGCACCCACCGGATCGTCATAACGGTGGAGAGCTGATAACGGAAGATGACGGAAAAAAGATAGTTGACAAAGGAGGCAGGACATGTTACCGATCCTCAGCCTGGATGATGAACGTTTTGAAGAGATTGTGGAAAAAGCCAGGAAAATGATTCCCAATCTGTCCCCGGACTGGACCGACTATAATTACCACGATCCGGGGATCACAATCATAGAGCTTCTTGCATGGCTGAAAGAGCTCCAGCAATTTCATATGGATCAGATAGGTCCGCTCCATGTCAGAAAGTATCTGATGCTTCTGGGAGAAAGTGTCAGAGGCAGGATTCCGGCCACGGCGCGGCTCACAGCCGATTGTCTTGAGGAAGAGCTGGTACTACCGGGGGGAAGCCGTTTTTATGCATCGGGGATAGAATTTGAATCTCTGTATTCCCGGTTTCTTCAGCCGGTGCGGATTGTACAGTTGATTTCTGTTTCTCCATTTAAGAAGCCGGATGAGGCGAAGCGGATTGTCCCGGGGGGAAAAAAAATCCATATCCCTGTGTTCGGGACAAGGCCGGAGGGAGGAGAGTCTTTCTATATAGGACTGTCCAAACCTCTTTCGCCGGGGCGGGAACACCGGATTTACTTCAGCTTTTATGATGATTATCCTGTAAAGCGAAATCCGGTAAATGGAGCCGATACTTTTGCCCCGCTGGCTAAGACTAAAATGGAGGCATTTTGTAACGGCCGGTTTCTGCCGGTGGAGAACTGGAGGGACGGCACGTATCAGTTTTTAGAAAACGGGGACTGCTCCTTCCTTCTGCCTGAGACGATGGAGGCTGGGGAGGAAGGACTGTACTGGCTTCGGGTGACGCTTTTACAGGCGGAATACGATGTGCCGCCGATCCTGGAATGGATTGACCTGAACGAGATAGAAGTTTCGCAGCGCCATACGTTAAGCGAATGCCTGGAATTAAAGGCGCAGGCGGGAGAAAACAGACAGATTTATCTTTTTGCCGAGACATGTCTGGCCGCTTCAGGAGAATATGAGATCTATCTTCCGGACTCCGGGAAAGAAGACGTCTTTCACCGCTACGACGGCACGGCGGAGAGAAGAAGCGCCGGAGGAACCACAGAATTTTGCCTTCCGCAGCTTACGGCCCGGGAGGGGGAGACGCTTCTGCTGCTCTGCTATGAGTCAGCATTTTCAGGCAGCCGGTTCATCGGTACCGGAAACGGTTTTCCTCTTCAGGAATATGAGACTGGTATCACGGGGCTCTGCGGCGGGGGAATGGTTCTGTTAGCAGAGACCCTGGAAGAAAGCGGGGAATGGCTAAGATGGGAGCAGGTAGAGGATTTCACCGGATCGAAGCCGTGGGACCGCCATTATACCTATGACGAGCGGACCGGTTTGCTCTGTTTCGGGGACTGTGACAGGGGAATGGCACCGGAAGGAAGGATTCTTCTGGCAGCCGGGCACACCAGTCTGGGGCAGGGAGGCAATGTAAAGGCCGGAACAATCAGCCGGTATGAGGGTCCTCTGAAGCTGGAGGGAGTCCTGAATCAGGAGGATGCTCACGGCGGAGCAGACTGTGAGACGGAAGAAGACTGTCTGCGCCGGCTGCACCGGCGGCTGAAGACAGTTGAGCGGGCTGTGACCTATGAAGATTATGAAACGCTTGTCAAACGGACACCGGGACTTCGGATCGAGAATGTCAAGGCGATACCGGTGACGGAACGGAAGCGGCAGGACGGCACCATGGATGAAACCAGGGTAACGCTGGTGGTAAAACCTTATTCGGAGGATGCCAGGCCCAAGCCGGGCCGGGCCTGCCTGGAAGGGATTATGAATATGCTGGAGCCCAGGAGGATGATAGGAAGCAAGGTCAGCATCCTTTTGCCGGAATATATTGGAATCACAATTTTTGCAGAAATTGAGACAGACAGCTATTACCAGCAGATACAAAAAGAAGTGGGGACAGCGCTTTTTAACCACTTTGAGGAACGGAAAGGCAGCTTCGGCCGGCCGGTTCTATATGGCACGGTTTATGGAATCATCGACGTGCTGGATCATGTGACGGGAGTAAAATCAGTGAGCCTCAATGCCCAGGGAAGCGGCATCAAGCGGAGCATGAACGGTGATATACTGCTTCCGGCCAACGGCCTGGCTTATCTGGAGGAGTGGGACTGCATGATATCTTCAGCCGGATAAGATTCGGCCGGATAGAGAGGAAGGACAGATGAAACAGAAGAGAAATTATTTTGTTTTAAATAAAGAATCCGACTTTCTGAGAGGCCGGAGCCGGGGCGTTGCTCCGGGGACAGAAGGGCTGGGTCTTTTAGAGGGAAGCAGAGAAGGCAGTTATTACACCCGGGTTTTTGACAGCAGGGAGAAACAGACGGTCTGGCACCGTTTGACGGTGGAGGGGCATCTCGACGGCGTGTCCACGGTTGAGGTGACGGTTTTTGCAAGCGAGAGCAGCACCCTCATGACGTATGGAACGGCCGTTCCCATAGATGAGCTGATCCATGACGATAAAATCTCCGAAGGGCAGAAGGACAGCCGGATGGAGCCGTTTAAGAGGGCCGTCTTTTACTATCCGAAGGATGTACTTCTGCACCGGATACGGGGAAGATATCTGTGGCTGAAGATCAGTTTTTCCGCGCAGAGAGGGTTAAGCCCCTCCATTTCCCGTATACAGGTTTATTTTCCAAAGGACACCTGGATGAAGTATCTGCCGGAGGTCTACGAAAGAGACAGGGAAAGCGCTTCCTTTCTGGAACGGTATCTGAATATTTTCCAGACGGTTTATGAAGATATGACAAAACGGATTGAGGATGCGCCGGCTCTGTTTGAACCGTGGACAGCTGCGCGGGCGCCGCTTCTTTGGATGGCCCAGTGGCTGTCGGTTGAGAACTTAAATCTCTGGAATGAGACACAGCTCCGATACCTGACCGCCAACGCAGTCCGCCTCTATCAATACAGGGGAACCGTCCGGTATCTGAAGGAGATTTTAAAACTCTATACAGGCAGGGAGCCGTATATCATAGAGCGTCACCAGCTGGAACCATATTTTGATAAATCGCCTGCGGCCGCAGATTTGAAACGGCTTTACAGCAGCGGCACCTATGAATTTACGGTACTGCTGGATGCGGAGGGGGTGGAGGCCAATAACCGCGCCGGAATCCTTCGCCAACTTGTGGAGATGGCAAAACCGGCCAATATGGAATGTAAGATCGTTCCGCTGAAACCCTATATCTTTTTAGGACAATATTCCTATCTGGGAATCAACAGCGTATTAGGGCAATACAGGGCATTCCAGCTGGACGGACTGTGTGCGGTGCCGTTTTCAGCCGTTGCTGAAGAATAGAAGGAAAGGAAGGTAGCACCATTGAAAAATTTAAAGTATTTTCCATATGAGAGGAATCAGTATTTTTATGGGAAACTTTTAAGCGTAGATGATTTCCAGACTGAGCAGAAATATATGAATGATAAAAGGCGGCTGATCAACCGTTTCCTTCACGGCTGCGGTGTTGTCTGCGGTTTGAATGTGGTACAGATTGACGACTGCACCTTATCGTTGGAGACAGGCCTGGCGCTTGACTTTGCGGGGCGTGAAATTATTGTTGACGCGCCCCTGACCAGGAAACTTTCTATGATCGAGGGCTTTGACTCTTATACTGAGGAGGATGAGGACAGCAGTTATCTCTATCTGTGTATCGAGTATGCGGAGAAGGATAAGGAGCCTGTTTACAATGTGACAGGTTCGGCATCTAAGACCACGGAGTTTAACAAAGTTGCGGAAGGATATCATCTTTATCTGAGCAATAAGGAGCCGGAAAACGGCAATTACAGCAATAATTCCTACTATGAAGCTCAGAAGGTGGTCTACTGGGGAAATGGTATCCGCATCAGCCAGCTTTTTCCCAAATATGTGAAGAGCGGCGAAGAATTTGAATTTAAATTAATCGTGGAGAATATGGGGCAGAAGCTGCCGGTCCGTTTTTCTTACGATCTGTCGTTAGACTGCCTGTCAAAGGATGATAAAAACTGGATGACGCTGGAGTTCGATGAGGAAAATTACGAAAAAGCGAGGCGCTACGAGGTGCCGTTCCTGGTCAGAGCGGCAGCGGTTAAGAATATAAAGGGCAGGGTACAGGTGAGAAAAGGCAGCTTTTCTTTAAGTATCGGCGGACGCCAGATCGATGCACAGGCTCAGTGCCTGAGTAAGACCGACATCGTCAGAGATGATATCGGTGGCGTGATCAGCCGCCGCTATTACCGTGAGGCGATGGAGGAGATTGTAAAGGATACGTACCATCAGAGTATCTACCTGGCCAGAATCGGCGTGATTAAAGCCGGTACCACATTTGTAATCGACGGAATTGAGCAGATGCCGTTCAACCAGTATGTGTACAACGAAGTGCTGGCAGGGGTGATGAACCGTGTAACAGAGGAGAAAATCAAAAAGCTGGAGCGGAGTGTCCTTGGACCGGTGAACAGTTCCCCGGGCGCTCTGCCCGACGGCATCCGTCCGGGTCAGGATGTGCCTCAGATGGCGACGGGGTCGGTCGTCATAGATCTGGGAATCGGAGGGACGGCAAGACAAAAGTTCTTTTCGGAGGAGATAACCCACGGCCTGGGTCTGGGAGCGGTGCATATTGTCCTCGGCCAGTCATTTGGTCTTAAGGAGGACAGCAGGATTGTCTATGGGGCAGGGGATATCTTCGATGAACCGGAGCATACGGTCAGGGCGGAGCTGGGAGCCAGGGCGGATGTGACGGAGGGGACCTTTGTCATAGGACTCAGGCTTTTGGAGACAACGGCAGCAAGACAGGTGAAAATATACTGGATGGCTGTAAAGGACAGGAAAGACAGCCTTTATGACAGGGAGGAGAGAAGTCTCTTTATTAAACCGGATATGATCTATTTGAAGCTTCGTGAAACATATTATTTCCAGCCGGTTATAACCGGGGCTGCAGATCAGAGAGTAAGATGGAGAATCAAGGAGGCGGAAGGAGGCTCTGTCGATGAAAACGGTATGTACACGGCGCCCAATATCCCGGGAATCTACGAGGTGATAGCAGAGAGCGCCGCTTACCAGGAACTTCAGGCATCGGCGTTTGTCGTGGTCAAGGAATAAAAAGGAATAAGCAGGTGGCATATGGTAATTCAGACGATTTCTAAAACGTACAAGGTGATTAGGACGCTCTCCGGCAGCAGTCAGACGGAGGCTTATTTGTGCAGAGATAATCAGACGGTTTTGGATGAACGCTACCTGGTCCAGGGACTGACGGGTTCCGGCCTGTCACGGGAAATAGTGCCTTATTTCATGGAACTTTCATCCAGGCGGGAGACCGGTGACTTTCTGGACTGTTTTACGAACAAAGGGAGCCTCTGGCTGGTATTCCGCTATTTTGAATATAAGACACTGGATGAGAAAATGGAGGAGCCGTTTCTTCTGGCTGAGAGGCTGGAAGCAAGCCGCACCCTGATGGAACGCATGATAGCTCAGAACCTTCCCCATTATCTGCAGTTTGAGGCGCTGAATCCGGATAATCTGACGATTTCGGATGCCTGTGAGGTATTTTATAACTATCTTCTGTGGGAACCGGAGTTATTAAATGCCTGCGGGATGGACGAGGTGTGTGAACGCCTGGCTAAATTCTTTGAACGGCTGTTTGCTATGGAGCTGGAGGAGGAAATCTCCGATGAACTGACGGGATTTGTAAATGGCCTCAGGGAGAAACGGTATCCCGGTTATATTGCGGTTTACCGTGATTACCGGGAGCTTTATGATGCCATGGTAAAACAGCAGAGAGAGGGGCGGCTCCGGCCAAAAGGATGGCTTATTCGTATGTGGGAGAAGTTCAAGCTCTTTCTCAAAAAGCTGTGGCGTTTTTTATATGTTGCACTGATTGCCGGCCTGGTGATTTATCTGATTTATCTCTATGTGAAACCAAAGGACATACCGGCCGGCCGGATTGAATTTGATCAGATAGGGACTCTTAATCTGAAAAAAGGCGGGGAGGAAAAAGAGACGCAGGAGCCGGTTGCAGGCCAAAGCACGTTTTATGCAGAGACGATGGAGAATGGAGATAATCCGGAATGAAATCAGGTAATTTTAAGATAAAACAAAATATGCAGTACGGCGCCAATAAGCTGATGCAGGCCATTATCTATCCTTTTAACCAGGCGCTGCGCGCCATAAAAAGGAAACTGAATCCCAACGGTTTTGTCAATGCAGTAGTGAATGATGTGCGCAAACAGATGAATGACGTCATACAGTCCAAGCCGGCATCGATTAGAGACTATTACGGGATCGGGCGCTATTATGCGGCCAAAAAGCTGGTTTATCTTAGTGCAGTCGTATTTCTTCTTCTGCTTATATTCCTGCTGCGCTTTGGCTTTCCGTGGGTGCAGTCAACATTCTTTACGAATACAATGGTCGTCAATTCGGCCGACATGTTTAATTATAGCGGTAAAGTGAAACTGAAGGCGGAAAAATCAGGTCCTGTAATCTTTAAAGGCCGTCTGATGGACGGCAGGATAAACGGAGATGGGACTCTCTACAATTTAGATGGGACCCTCCTTTACCACGGAGGATTTTTAATGGAAATGTATTCCGGATATGGGGAACTCTATTATCCGGGAGGAAATGCACATTATAAAGGGAATTTTGAACTGAATCAGTATCAGGGGCAGGGGTATCTGTATTTTGAAAACGGGAACCCACAGTACGAGGGGGCTTTTGCAGCCGGACTGTATGAAGGAATGGGAAATCTTTACAGAGAAAACGGAATGCTGCAGTACCGCGGCGGTTTTGCGGCCGGATTATATGAGGGTCAGGGGACCTTGTATGATGACGCAGGACGGGTGGAATATGAGGGAACGTTTGCTGCCGGACGTTACGACGGAGAGGGGAGTCTCTACGAGGCCGGAACGCTGGTATATGCCGGAGGTTTTTCAAAGGGACTAAAATCAGGGAACGGAAAACGCTATAATGCAGACGGAAGAATTCTCTATGACGGGGAATGGAAGGACGGCAGCCCTGTGGAGGGCACCGGCGTTTTATTTAATAAAGACGGAACAGGAATTAAGTATGAAGGCGGAATCACGGACGGCGTATACAACGGACTGGGAGCCGAGTACGCGGAGGACGGTTCGCTGGTTTATAAGGGAGATTATGCGGACGGCCTCTATGAAGGTGAGGGGAAACTCTTCAGCAAAGAAGGAATCCTGCTCTATGAGGGGGGATTTTCCAAGGGGAAATACACCGGGAAAGGCAGGCTCTACGAAAATGGAACCGGGATCCTCATTTACGACGGAAACTGGGTGGAAGGAGAACCAGAAGGAGACGGAACACTCTACCTTGACGCAGCTAATGTCCTTTATACCGGCGGATTCAAGGCGGGCAAGTATGACGGAACAGGGCTTTTATACGGCACGGAGCCGGATGCGGGCACGGGAGAGCTTCCCAAGGAATATGAGGGCGGGTGGAACGAAGGAATCCGCCAGGGGGAAGGAAAGGAATATCTGCAGGGCGTGCTTCAGTATGAAGGAACCTTTGAGGAGGGAACGTATTCCGGAGACGGAATTTTCTATGACACGGCGACAGGCGCCATCGTTTATAAGGGCGGTTTTGAAAAGGGCGAGCGGAGCGGAGAGGGAATTCTCTATAATCCCCTGACGCAGCTGGCCATCTATGAGGGCAGTTTCCGGCTGGGCCTATATGACGGAAACGGTAAGCTCTTTAACGACAACGGCGAACTGGTTTATGAAGGTGAATTCCAGCTGGGAGATAAAAACGGCAACGGGGTCACCTATGATGGTGCAACCGGAATTGTGGTGGAGGAAGGGATTTACAGGAAAGGCGTTCTTGTGACAAGCAAAAAGGACGCGGACAAAGCCAGGTCGGAACTTGAGGCAGAAGCGGAGGAAAGCGCCGGCACAGCCGGTGACGGCGATGACGGCAGCGGACCGGGAGCCTCAGAGAAGGCCACAGGTTCACAGGAGAGCGGCACAGACTCCGGCATATCGGCTGGCGGCACAGCTGAAGACGACCGGAAAGGCGCCGCGGGAACTGGCGCACCGGCCGGGGAGACATCCCCGGCGCCGAAGGGACCGGCAGATGAAGCAGGACAGTAAGGAGGTTCAAATATGAGACATACGGCAATAGCGGAGGCTGGAAATACACTGGTGGAGCTTTTGCGGACCCACATGGTCCCTGAGACGATTATGAATCCGGATCATATCGGATTATGCAGTCCGGCGGACAAGGGGGATCTGGCATTAGGGATCTGTCTCTATGATATCAGAGAATGCGAGGAGATAAGAAGCCATACCATGATCATGCTGGATCCGTCCAACCAGAAGTATCCGCCCAGTTTTCTGAATCTGTATTATATGTTCACCGCCTACTCGAATGGTGACATTAAATACCGTGCAGAGGAGGAGCAGAGAATACTGGGAAGAACAATTCAGATACTCTGTGACCACGCTATATTTGAACACATGGTGCAGGGCAGCGGCACGCCGGACGGTGAGACGGTTCCCACAATTGAGATTCAGAATCTGACGATGGAGGAAAAGATGCGGATCTGGAGCGTGCCCAATACTGCCTACAAGACCTCGCTTTTTTATAAACTGGGTCCGGTGGAGATTGAGTCTGAGAGGACAAAGGGCGCGCAGAGAGTAGTGGATGCCGCGTTTGCAGTCGAGGAACATAAGGGCAGGAGGGATTCTTAGATGCGTGACTCGATACATATCAGAGCTTCCCTGGCTGTGCTTCTGATAGATGATTTTACAGGGAAGATTATAACCTCCCCGTCTCTGCGCGTCACGGCGTGCGGAGGCGGGAAACCGGTGCGGAAGCCGGAGGGATTCTGGGTCTTTTTAAACCTGACGTCCCCGGAGACGGAAGTGGCGGTGGACGGGCCATGCTATTACAGCGAGAGGCAGACCATTGCACTTAAGGAACTGGACAGCGCAAACCCGGTTGTAAGGCTCCGCCTGAAGCCGGATCGGACCTACAAACTGCCGAAAGGAACACTCTGCATGACAGCCGTTCTTCCCAAACTTGCCTCCCTGATGGTCTTTAACGAGCAGGGGAGTGATTATAAAAAGCTGCTGGCCGATTACGAGAAGGGCAGTAAAGAGATCTCCCTGTATCAGGGGGGAAAGGAAGAACTGGAAGGAAAAATTTGCTGCATCATGGGTAAAAAAGAGACAAAAGAGTGTATCCGTCTTGGTAAACTTAAGGATCGGGACAAAGGGATCTACCTGCTGGATCAGACCCTGAAAGACAGTTATAAAAAGATAGGAACCAAAATTTACCCGGTCAGTTACATAAAGGCACAGGACGCAGGGGAATATTTCCTGCCGCTTTCGGGAGGCGGGCGGGCGGAGGCCGAATATATCTGCCTGTTTGAGCAGGACGGAATAATAGAAGAACAGAAAATTGTGATGAAAGAAGGCCGGGGGAACCGGATAAGGTGGGATGGCCCGGATGTGAAGAAGATAAAGCGGTAAGCGGCCGGGAAAGCAGAAGAAAAGGTGAAAGAAGGAGGAAAGCCGCATGGGAGCGCAGGAGTATTATCAGAGCAAAGAAGCGTATATAAGAGAAATCCTCAGCTGGGTCAGAGAATGGATTAAGCTTTACCGCAAATATGCGGTTTCTTTGGATGAAGATGGAAGACTCCGTCAGCTAAAAGGTTCCATTACATATGGCAATGATCTGGAATTAAGCCTGAACGGGCAGATGTCAGATGCAGATAAATCTTCTTATGAAGAGGAAGCAAAGGCCTTGAGAAACCGTCTTGGGATATTCAGAAAGAAAGCGGCTGCCTCGTTTCGGCATGGAATTGCAATACCGATGGAGTATCTGTTTCAGGTGTTTCAGTTAAGCGAAGCAGAATGTTTTTGCCTCCTTCTTTCCTGCTCGGTTGAATTTGAACGGACTATGGGCCGGATGTTTGGCCTTTTACAGGATGATTATAAAGAAAAATACCCGACGCTGGACTTGTGTCTGAAAATTTATACGGCGGAGGAAGAACGCCGGTTTGAAGAATTAGCCGCTGTGTTTTCACAAAACAGCAACTTCTCTCTATTTATTAAGAAACCATTTGAAAACGGTCTGGATCCTGTGCGGCTTCATCCAAGAATTCTCCGATTCCTGATGAATTATGAGGAGGGAGATCCATCCGTTGAAGAATTTGCCACCCTGGTTTTCCCCGAACGGATACAGGAGCCTGCGGATGCTGAATATGAGAACGAATCGCTTATTGTACCGCTCAGCAGGGCCGCATCTAGAAAAGACAAAAAGAATATCTGCTTTCTGTACGGGCCGGAGGGTGTTGGCAAAAAAAGACTGGTGAACCGGGTGGCGGCCGGATGGAACAAGCCGGTGCTTTTTATAGACATGAGAACCCTCTGGCAGGACAAAGGGCAGGCGGACAAAGTGACGGAGGATGTTGTGCGGGAAATGGTAATCCGGGGGGCGGTTCCCTGTTGCTGCCATTTCGAGAGTGTCCAGCCGGACGACGACAGCCGGGAAGAGAAAAACAGGAAGAAGCGGTTTATGGACCGGCTGTTCCGGCAGCTCTTTCGTCACACGGACTGCCTGTTCCTCACTTCCGGAAAAATGTGGGAAGGAGAGTGGAACCGCCCGGAGCTTGCAAGAACCGACTGGGAACTGCAGTTTCCGTCTGCCACGGAGCAGATAGACCTCTGGAAAAGGATGCTGGAGCCGGTATTCGTACAGTCTGTCACGCCGGAGGCGCTCAGCGTGCGTTTCAGCCTTACGCCGGGGAGAATGGCGGAGGCTCTACGAGAAGCCTGCGATAAGAGCTACTCTCTGGGAAAGGAAGCTCCCGGATCGGAAGAACTCTATGATACGTGCAGGAGGCAGCTGGTCATGAACATGGGGAGCCATGTGACGAGAGTTAAGGCTCAGTATCAGTGGGATGAGTTGATTTTACCGGAGCGGCAGAAGAAGGCATTAAAGAGAGCCTGTGATCAGGTTGAATATAAACACCTGGTATACGATATCTGGGGATTCGAGCGTAAGATTGCTTATGGACAGGGAGTATCAATGCTGTTCTACGGACCGCCCGGAACAGGAAAGACCATGGGAGCCCAGGTGATCGCAAATCAGCTTTCCATGGAGCTTTATAAGGTTGACTTATCCTCTGTGATGTCCAAGTATATCGGGGAAACAGAAAAGAACCTGGGAAATATTTTTGACGAGGTAAAAAAATCAAGAAGCATCCTGTTCTTTGATGAGGCGGACGCCCTGTTCGGGAAGAGAACCGAAGTAAAAGACTCCCATGATAAATATGCCAATGCGGAGACCGCTTATCTGCTGCAAAAAATCGAGGAGTATCAGGGGATTGTGGTACTGGCTACAAACTATATGCAAAATTTTGACGAGGCATTTAAACGCCGGATCAAATTCATCATAGAATTTCCTTTTCCTCTGGCCGAATACAGGCGGAAGATGTGGGAGCAGATCTTTCCGCAGCAGACGCCGATGGAGGAGCTGGACTATGAATACCTGGCGGAGAACTTTGAACTGTCGGGCAGCAGCATTAAAAATATTGCGGTAGCAGGAGCTTTTCTGGCCGCATCGGAGGGAAATCCGGTGGGCATGAGACATATTCTGCCGGCACTGCGTGACGAGATGATAAAGTCAGGAAAAAGCATGCCGCCGGAAAGCTTCGGAGAATACTACGGACTCGTCAGCGGGTTTTGCTGATAGTGGTTGGAGAGGAGAACGGATATGCCTGGTGAAGAAGAAGTAAGAAAAGACAAAGACGAACAGACGGAAGAAATATTAGAAACACCAAAAGGCGGAGAAACGGGAGAACATCAGACGGAGGAGACACAAGAAGCGCAGGTCGTGGAACCGGAAACGCCGCCTCCCTCGGCAGAAGAGACGGTGGCGGAAACGCCTTCTTCTGCTACGCATAAGAAAAAACATCATCATAAGCAAGGGCATGATGCTGCGGCTAAGGCGCTGTACCATAAGATACACGATGATAAGAAGGCGGTGGAAGGAACGGAAGAAAAGCTCCGGACACTGGAAGGCCCTGTGGCTGCGGTAAGGTCGGATGAGGATAAAAATTCCATAACCGACACCCTCCTGCAGGAATATAAACTCATTGATAATGTGAAGTCCAGAATCGAGAATCAGTATGCGGACGAGGCGGAAGGACTGGCTCATGATAAAGACAAAAAGAGAATGGGCAGGCGGGTGGAGCGGCTGAGAAGTAAAACCGATGCCGTATTAGAGCTGTATAGAGCGAACAGGAAGACGCTGGACGAGAGGGAAGCAGAATACAAGCTGGATGATTTTGATGAACGCCTGGCAGCGCTGAAGGAAGACCGCCGGAAGACAAAACATGATAAGGGGATAGGCAAGGTAAGTTATCAGGATTACAGAGCGATAAAATACCGGCTTGGAGATATGATAGCAGAAGGAAAAAACCTGCCTGCCCCAAAATCCGAGAAAGCAAAAGAACGTCAGGAAAGCATTAATAAGCATATTGCTCATGAGAAGAAGTATGTTGAAAAACTGGCTGCTTACATGCCTAAAGAGGATCAGGAGATCAGCAAAAAAAAGGAAGCAGAGGCACAGGAAAAAACAAATTCTCTAAATGCTTATTACAAGGCGAGCATGCCATTTATCCGCCTTATCTTTAAGGCGCGCGCCGTAAAGGATATCAGCAAGCCGGAAGAAACTGTCTGGAAAAAGATGAAGGCAAAGGCCGGTGAGGTAAAAGATAAGTATGATGAGGGCAGCGAATTTAAAGAAATGCTGGATGACACAAAAGATTCGGGGGCAGCGTTCAGCGACGCATTGAAAGGAAAAGAAAGCTCAGATGAATCAGGCGGGCTGATGGGATGGATAAAGACAAATGGGAAAACGGCGGTCCGATGGCTCACCGGAAAATTTGGAGGTGATAAATCAGACCAGGACACAGCCGGTGTTGTATTTGAGGAGCTGGCAGACTGGTTTGAGCCTCTTGTATCCGTCGGAAAACTGTTTAAAGGAATTAAGTCATTTGTTTCAGATATTGGTGACATGTCATGGGAAGAAGCTAAAGACGCAGCTTCTGAACTAATTGGTAACAGTATCGAAACAGGGATTGATATGCTGGAAACACTGTTCGATAAACTAAAAATCATTCCATTTTTCGGTGAAATTGCATCGGTTGTTAAAGGCGCTGTGGGAGTGGTTCAAAATGTCCTAAAGTTTATAGATAAAAAGAAACACCGGGATGAAGCAGGTAAAAACAAGGCAGCGCTCAAGGAAAAAATGTTGGAAAAACAACAAAAATACGCTTCAATGGATGACACAAAAGGATTAGGCCTCTATGATTTTATGGGTAAAGCCACAGAAAAGCACGGCTTCTTTAGAAAAACGGAGACAACCGAGGTCCATGTTGGCAAAAAGACGTCGAAAGACACCCGAAGGAAAAAAAGTGAGACGGCCGGCAACACCACAATTGAGGCTCAGATGGAGCAGCTTCAGGAGGTGGATACTGAAAACCTTCACCAGGATTTGGAAGATATGAAGGAGAAAAAGGACAGAGGGGCTCTTTCACTGGAGGAACGCCGGAAATATTATAAGATGAAAACGCTGAAGACCTCGCGTGAGTACATGGAACAGAAAGCAAGTGTCAGTGTCAACAGGAATCGAATACGTAATTCGGGATTTGAGATTGCCCATAGTGCGCTTGACTGCCTTTCAGGCATATGCGGATTGATTCCCGGCGTCGGTACGGCTGTATCAACCGGCATAAAGTTCTTTAATGCGACTTCAAAGCTTGCGCACAAGGGATTTACCAAGGGAAGAAAGCTCCTTCAGGGCAAGGGCGTGCAGGAAAAAAAGGACAAAGCCCGGACGGGTATGGCCCAGAATATTTTTAATCAGATGCTGTTTGTCTCAACCGCAATGAGAGACAAAGAGGACGACGAGAAAGAGCCGCTGTTTAATGCCGGTCCGGAATCGATACGGCGGGTGTCAAAGAACGTGGATTATCTGGAATCTACGACATCAACACTCAGTTATCAGATCAGTGAGATGCTGCAGGTAAAGGATCGGGATACGCTTCTTGATAAGATGGCGTCCGCATTTTCAACAGAGGGATAAAGAAAGGGTAAAGATATGGCAGATATAGAACGTGCTGAGCTTAAAAGACAGTTTGAACAGATTATTGAATTTATTGACGGTACTGAGATGGAGGCGCATCTTTTGGAAGAGAATCCGGCCGTACCGGCCCTGTCCCTTCTGATGGGACTACCGGGGGAAGTGGAAGAGGGGCATTACATCGTCTGCAATCTGATGCCGCTTTCCGAGGAAGAATCGGCCTATACGAATTTTCTCCAGATGTTTTACGAGATTCCCTATGAAGTGGGCGATCTGGATGAGATGACGCTATTAAAAGCGGTGAATGCCATGAATGCGTCCATGGTGACCGGAAGCTTCATGTATACTAAAATGCCGGAACACAAGGCAAGAATCCAGTACCGCGCCGTACTGACGTTTGACGTGGAGGAAGACCTGAATCCAAGCACGATCTGTGAGTGCGCCTGCCTCCTGCTCCGGTATGCGTCTGTTATGGAGGAGTTTGTAACCGGCATTGCGGGCGGAATGAAGCTGGCGGATATTTTTAAGGCCGAGGGAATGGAAGAGGAGGAGTGGTAAATGCCATTAGCAGTATGTATGGGCGCTATGTGCGCCTGCAGCTTTGGAGCGTCTCCGTCGACGCTCATAGTCACGCCGGAGAACCGGACGATGGATGGAGCAATGCCTGCGGCCACCATTATGGACAGTGTTCCGATGAAAAATATCCTTCCATTTGGAATGTGCAGCTCGATGGCAAATCCCACGGTGGCTGCCGCAACCGCCGCCGCCCTGGGAGTCCTGACGCCGATGCCATGCATACCGGTCATTACAGGTCCCTGGTTTCCCGGCTCTGCGACCGTGCTGATTGGAAATAAACCGGCTCTGAACCAGAGCTGCAAAGCCATGTGCGCCTGGGGCGGAGTGATTCAGATTACGAATCCGGGTACGACAAATGTCCAGATACCATGATACCAGACAGCGGTGTTAAAGCACCCGGAACATAACTGTTCATGCTGTCGTTGTCAATCCGGAACTGTCAAAAGATAAAAAGCAAGGAAGGAAATGCGTATGAAGCTGAAGTTTGGTCTAAGAGCCAGATTTATCCTTATATTTCTGGTATTTTCCGTTATAATATCCGCAGCGAGCGGATATATTACGCAGAAAAAGTATGAGGCAACAATACTGAAGCAGTATCAGGACAATGCGATTCAGACTGCCAACCTGGCCGCTTCATTTATTGACGGAGACAAGTTCGACGAATATGCAGCCACACTTCAGAAAGATGAAGCATATGAGATCACCCAGGAAAACTTAAACCGTATCAGGAGAACCCAGGATGTTGTTTTTATTTATGCCCTGAAAGTGATTTCCGATACGGAGACCCTGTATGTATTTGATACATGGGATGAAAATACTCCGAAAGATTCGATTGGCCGGCTGGGAGGCAGGGAACCTTATAATCCGGAGTACAAGGGGATTGCCAATGCCCTGGAAACGGGAAAGACAAATGATAAGTTTGAGATTACCGAGATTACGAGATTCGGGTACAATGCAACCATTTACGCTCCGGTTCTAAACAGTATGGGTAAAGCGGTGGGGGTAGTCGGCATCGATGTCGCAATGAATGATATTAAGTCTACGGTAAATGAAGCCGTAACCGGTCTTTTGAGTGTAATGCTCCTGATTATCACGCTCTGCTTTCTTGCACTTCTGGTAGTGGTGCAAACGGAATTTATCCATCCGGTACGCGTTTTAAAAAACTGTGTGCAGGAGATGGCCAACGGAAAGCTGGGTGTGCAGGCGCCGGTGAAAGGAAATAACGAAATTTCTGAAATATCCAGAATCTTTAACAGGATGTCCTTTAATATCAGTGTACATATGCAGGAAATCACCGGTTTAAATGACGGGTACCATAAATTTGTACCTTTAGAAGTGTTTAAAATATTGCAGAAAACAGACATTACGCAGATACGCCTGGGCGATTACAAAGAGACCGTGCTGAGTATTCTCAGTATGCAGATAAATAATTTTGACAAGATAACAGAGATGAAAGAGTCAAAAAAACTGTTTGCATATATTAATCAGATTTACAGTGAAACAGTGCCGGGGATCCAGAAGCGCGGAGGTGTCATAGGAGAATATTACAAGGGTGGATTTTCTGCCTTCTATCAGTCCTCTTGTCAGGATGTATTGGACAGCGCGATTATCGTATGCCAGCATATGAATAAGTTAAAAAAGCAGGGAGAGCTAGAAGAAAGTGAGCGGTTCAGCCTGGCTTTTGGCATCAGCCATGGCTCAGTTATGCTGGGAATTGTCGGAAATGACGACCGTTTTTCATCTTCCCTGATTTCTGAACAGATTACGGCATCGGAATATTTAAAAACAATTGCCTGGAAATACCGTGCTCTGATTCTTATTACAGGTACGGCAGCGGAACAGATTCCCGGTTTTGAACAACAGTACAGCCACCGTCTGCTGGGTATGATGTATTTTAAAACAACGGGAAAAAGAGAGAGGTTTTACGATGTGTATGACGGGGATCCGTCAGAAGACAGAGAAATGAAGGAACTGACAAAAGAAAAATTTGAAGAAGGAGTAAAAAAATTCCTGGCAAGAGAATTTTACGAGGCCAGACTCTGCTTTATTGAGGTACTCAAGCTGTACAGGCTTGACTATGCTGCGAGAGAATATCTGTATCTGTGCAACCAGTATTACCAGATGGAAGAAGACGCACAGGAAATCCAAATCTGTATTGAAGAGTGCTGATTCGGAAGACAGAGGATAAAAGGAGCCAAAAAAGGAGCAGAGGTGGAGGGATTTTTTTAATGCAATGGAGATATGCGAGATGCCGGATTTCAAAATGCTGACGCTGGATGACGGCCCGATTATTAAAAAATATAAAGAAGATATGAAAATCAGCGATATGGAATTTACACAGCTTTATGCCTGGCAGGAGAATTTTCATAACCGTTATAAGATTATAGACGGTTATTTCTGCGCTCTTTATCAGAGAGATGACGGCTCCTGTTCCTGTTATGCACCGCTTGGAACCTATGAGAAAGACAGATATAACAGCGCGCTGATGAAACTGAAAAAGGAGCTGGAGGAACACGGCCTGCCATTTAGATTCGATTTTGTACCGGAAGACTGGCTGATCCGTTTTGCCGTATTGCCGGGATACAAAGCATATATGGATTGCAATGAAAATTTCAGCGATTATATTTATGATGCGGAACATTTTTTGTGTTTAAAGGGAAATGCCAATGAACATAAGCGTTATCTGGTGAACTATTTTAAACAGCACTATAATTACGAATACAGGTGTCTGAATGAAGAAAACAGAGATGACGCTTATAAGGTTATGGAGAACTGGTGCCGGGAAAAGGATTGCCAGGATTGTTACTGGGGATGTGAAAAACGCTCGGTTTTCAAAATTTTGGAGGCATGGCAGGCATTTGACTGCAAAGGGGCAGTCGTTTATGTGGACGGCGCCGCAAAAGCTTTTATGATAGGAGAACAGATAAGCCATGATACGGTGGTATCGCATTTTCAGAAAGCGGATAAGCATGTAAAAGGGCTTTATGCTTATTTGAGCAACGAGTTTTACACAAGAGAATACCCGGGAATTAAATATATTAATCTGCAGGAAGATATGGGGATTCCGGCGCTCCGGGACTCCAAGATGTCCTACAGGCCATGTCATATGCTGCACAAATATACGGTTACACTCAGAAGAAAAAAGAGGGATAGCATATGAAAAAAACAACTGACTTGAAACGTGTTTATAAAAAAATAATACTGCTGTCTGTACTGATGGCGGCATGTATCATTTTTGTAGGAATCAATGCACGTTATTTGAAGGAGAATCCGCTGAACCGGGATTTTGTTTTAGATTATCCTTCGGCCAGTACGGCAGGCGAAAACGGCAATATTTATGTGATTGATCAATCCAAGCAGCGGGTTGCGGCATTTACAAAAGAGGGCAATTATCTGTTTCAGATTCCGGGAGGAAGCAGGAGCGCCAAGTCCTTTTATTCTGCAGATGACTTAAAGGTGGACGGCCAGGGCAATGTCTATGTGGTGGATGTGGTGCTTTCTCTGGACGGTACTGCGATTGAGAAGGAACGGATTGTCAAGTTCGATGCTAAGGGACGGTACTGTTCTACGGTCTGTGAAATTGAATATGAGGAGGGAAACCGCCCTCTTACAACCGGCCGGATTCAGGGCATGGCGCTCATGGAGGACGGAATTTATTTTGTTTATAACGAGAGAGACAGACTGTCCCTTCAAAAAATATCTGCGGATGGAAAGTCGGAAACGGTAAAAACCATTCCTTACGATACAAAGAATCTTATCTCGTTTGCCATAGATAAGAAAGATTATAAAATTTATGCAGTTACTAAAACAGCTGATATCCTTAAAATTGAAGACGACGGAACGTCGCAGGCCATCTATAAAGGCGAGGAACACAACAGTGATGAGTTTTTCAGCATCCCGTGGAAGATTGTGACGGATACGTTGGGATATCTGTATTTCACCGATATCGGACAGAGAAACATCGGATATATTTCACCTTCCGGGCTTGTGGGCATTGCCATTGACCGTGAAGATCAGGAGCAGCTTGGGAATAACAGGATTTTTTACAGCCTGGACATCTCGCCCAAACGAGTGCTCACCAGCGTATTGTCATCAGATGTCTGCACGGCGCAGCTTTATGGGAATTCGGCGGATATTCCGGTCAGGTATGGAGTGGACGAGGGATGCATAAAGACAGAATACTCCGACAGTTACATTACCGTCAGGGGGGCGGTTTTTCTTTCGGCCCTGCTGGCCGTCTTGCTTCTGCTTCTGATCATTTACCAGGTGACCCGGCTGAGAATTAAAATTACCGTCACCGAGATGGCGAAGAACAATTTTATTATTATCAGTGTGGCTGTCACTATTGCAGTGGCTGCCGTTCCGAATATTATGGATAATATGCAGGAACAGTACCGTGAGCAGGTAATGAAGAACATGTGCAGTGTGGCGGAGCTGACCTGTAAATCACTGGATCCGGAGGATGTTGAGGCGATCAACAAACCCCAGGATTACACGTCGGAGGCATACGGAAGGGTAAGAGCTGATATCCAGAGCAGTTTTTCCAGCTCCAATGGGTGGAATGAAGGACTTTACTGTGTTTTAAACCGCGTTGACCCGAATAAAATTATTTATTCATGCCTCTATCTGGAGGACACAATCGGCGCTGTATACCCGCTGGATTATGAATATTACGGCCTGGAGTACGAAGAATTGTATGAGACGGGAAAGCAGATCCGTTTTGACTGGATTGAGAATACGGATGGAATCTGGTCCTATGTGCTGTCACCGGTATTCAATGAGGACGGGGAAGTCATTGCGGCAATGGAGGTTGGAACCAACCTCTACGCGTTCCAGGAGGCGAATAATGCGATGATCCGGACGATGATCTTCAATGTCGTTTCCATTGTGGCAATTATGATTCTGATCTTTACGGAGCTGTCATTCCTCTGGTTTTACAGGGAAAAGGCGGGACGAGCGGCGGAAGCCAGGGCGGCCGCAGGTGAGAACACGAATGAGATAAACAGGAAACTGGCCGTCTACATCATCCGTCCCATGATATTTATGATATTCATGGCCGACTGTATGGCCACCGCTTTCCTGCCGATGCTGGCTAACCAGATGGCAGTGCCGCTTTGGGGTATCCCGGCAGAGCTTATGAGTGCAATACCCATTTCCACAGAGGTGCTTCTGACGGCTATTTTCTCCTTCATGGGAGGTTTCATGCTGGAGAAAATCGGTTTCAGAAAAATGATGATTGCCGGAAGTATTCTGTTTACTGCCGGATTGACGGCAGTTGGATGCTCCGCTTCAATCCTTCCGTTTATCGGAGCGAAGGCGGTTATCGGTATTGGCGTGGGACTTCTTTTGGTCAGCATTAACACGCTGGTTGCGTCTTATCCGCCGGAGGAAAGCAGAGAAGGTTTCTCTTTTTATAATTCAGGTTCCCTGGCGGGCCTGACGGTGGGTACCACCGTTGGTTCGTTTCTGGCAGTGTCACTTGGATATTTAAACGTGTATTTTGTGGCGGCCGCTGTGTCACTGGTTGTCCTGATTATGATACTGAACATATTCAAGAAAGATACGGTTTATCCGGATTTGAAGGCAGAAGAAGGAGAGGACGGAACAGGAAAGATCAGTATAGTCCGGTTCCTGTTTAAAAAGGAACTTATTATTTTCTTTGCATGTGCAATGATACCGTATCTGTTCTGCGGATATTTTCTGAATTATTTCCTGCCGCTGTTTGCTGAATCTCAGGGAATGGCCGAGACCGCAATCGGCCAGCTGTTCCTTATTAACGGCATCTGTGTCATCTACCTGGGGCCGTCTCTGACATCGATGCTGACAGGCAGGCTGAAACTGAAATACACGGTAATTCTTGCAGGAGCAATTTACATCGCCACGCTTTTCCTCTTTTTCCTGTTTACCGGAAACGGAATGGTAGTCGCAAGTGCGTTTCTGTTCGGTATAGCCGACAGCTTTGGTTTTTCGGCGCTGTCCATCTATTTTTCCAGCCTTGACACGGTCAAACTGTTCGGCAGCGGTAAAGCGATGGGCGTATACAGTACATTTGAGAACATTTCCCAGACATTGGGGCCGTTCGTGTTCAGTGCGGTATTTGTGCTGGGGATTAAGCAGGGAATTTTTGCGATTACAGTGGTTTATCTGATTCTGCTCGTGCTTTATACTTTATTTGGAAAGAAGATAGATAAGCAGTGACAACTGCCGGTGTGTAAGCGAAAAGCCCGCAATGCGGGCTTTTCATGGCATGAATCAAAGAAACGCGGAAAGCTGTGTGATACTCTGATGTACCTGTTCCACGGAGCGGGCCTGATCGTCGGAAGCTGAAGAAATCTGCTCAATAATCATCTCCACCTCTTTAATGCCGTCCAGGACATTCTTGAGAGAGACAGCCGTTTCACCAGAAATACGCGTTCCGTGTTCCACTGCTTTTAACGAAGCGGCGATGAGGGACGTCGTGTTATGGGACGCTTCGGCGCTCTTTGCGGCCAGATTCCTGATTTCTGCGGCAATGACGGCGAAACTTCTGCCGTTTTCACCGGCGCGGGCAGCCTCGACGGCTGCATTGAGGGACAATATATTTGTCTGGAAGGAAATATCTTCAATTGTGCTGATAATTGTTCAATCTACGAACAATTATACCATAGCCTTTTTGATATTAGCAATGTAAATCCGCCGGGGTAAGCTTGGCTATTGATTATGGGAGAGCTGTCTCTGTGTTAAAACAATGGTTCAGCATTTTCAGAAGCTCCTGAATCTGGATGGGTTTTGATAAATGCCCGTTCATACCGATTTGCAGTGACTTGCGGCTGTCCTCACTAAAGGCATTGGCCGTCATTGCAATAATCGGGATGGTGCGGGAATCGGCCCTGCCCATGGTGCGAAGTCTCTTTGTCGTCTCAATTCCATCCAGAACCGGCATATGGATATCCATTAAAATGGCATCATAGTAAAAAGGTTCTTTTTTACAGAACATCTGAAGGGCAATCTGCCCATTTCCTGCTGTCTCTACGAAAAAGTCATTCATTTCAAGAAGGGTCTGGGCTATTTCACGGTTAATTTCATTATCCTCCACAACTAAAAGCCGTTTGCCGTTAAAACTATAGGAGGGGGACTCATTTAATATTTCGTGCTGGGGTGCCGGAACCTCGCTGTATGGGAGAGAGACGGTAAAAAAGAATTCGGAGCCGCGGCCGGGTTCACTTTTTACATCCAGAACGCCTCCCATCATCTGTACCAGCCGGCTGGAGATGGCAAGCCCAAGGCCGGTACCGCCATATTGTGAAGAGATATTTTTTGCTCCCTGTTCAAACGCGTTAAAGATAGACGGCAGGACTTCCGGGGAAATGCCGATGCCAGTATCCGCCAGTGAAAAGCGCAGGGCCAGCCCGGTATCTTCTTCTTTAACAGGATGAATGTGAAGAGTAATGGAACCTCCCACATCTGTAAATTTAATGGCATTTCCGATGAGATTCAGCAGAACCTGTTCAAGCCTTAGCTGATCGGCTGTTAAATGCCGTTCGGTACGGCAGTCATTTTGTATGGTAAAGGAAAGTCCCTTTGCTTCGGCCTGCATCCGCACCATCTCGTCTATGGAGGACAGAAAGGATGAAAGAAGCATCGGTGTTGGGTTCAGTTCCATTTTCCCGCTCTCAATCCGGGACATATCCAGGATATCATTGACAAGGTGAAGTAAGTACTTGCTGGAGTTATCAAGTTTTTCCAGACATTCCAATACCTGCTCCTTATTTCCGGCGGCAGAACGTGCGATAGCGGTCATACCGACGATTGCATTCATCGGGGTCCGTATTTCGTGGCTCATACGGGAAAGGAAATCTGTTTTTGCCTGGCTGACGGCATCGGCACGGGCTTTCATGACAAAGGAGGGAACAATTTTACCAATCTCCGCCAGCACACGGCGCTGTTCTTTCGTCCAGATATAATTTTCCTGGCAGACTTCGAATCCGATGGCGCCGATATAGACGCCGTTGTTCCATATTGCAAAATGGAGGCAGGAGGGGAATGGGGAAATCTCTTTGTTCGGACAGACATCGCACAGCCCGTCGGATGCATACCGCATGGCGGCAGCCTCGTATTTTTCTCGGGTAATATAATAAGGCTTATTTATATGAATATAAGACATATCATTTGACCACTGGTATGTAAAACGGCAGGAGAGGAAAGAAGGATCAATTTCAAGCAGGGATACACGGTCCATATGATAAATCTTTCCAATTCTTGCGAACAACAGGGAGACGGCATCCTCCAGATTTTTCGATTTCCCCAGCAGATCCAGAGCGAAGGATATCAGATTTTCTCCGCGCTGCGCATCTTCCTGTTCAATAGTATTGACAATGTATTTTTCCGTATAGAGATTGGTCAGCATAACTCCAAGCTCATTGGAGGTGTCGAGATAGCAGGCGGCGTGTCCACGGCAGCGCTCTTTGACATAATTCAGCGTACTTTCTGCGCATCGGTAGAGGCCGCTGTAGTTATTGACGACTTCGGTGGAACACATACCGATACTGACGCTGATCCGGCTCTCTCTGCCCGGTAGAATCATGAGATTTTGAACCTGGTCGGCGATACGGGGGCCGAGCACGGTAGCCTGTTTTTTATCACAATTCCTGATAAACAGCATAAACTCATCGCCGCCCAGACGGATCTGGAGATCCTGTTCAGAGGTGGAGCCGCGCAATATATCGGCCACTTCCAGAAGGACGGCATTGGCAAAGGAGGTTCCCTCTTTCTCATTAAGCTGGCCGAAATTGTCCATATCCAGGAGCATCAGAACACAGTTTTCCCCTTCCGGTTTTTCCTGCATACATTTCTGGGCCAGCCTTGTGCCGGTCTCCTTATTCCACAAGCCGGTCAGGCTGTCACGGGATTTCGCGTTTTCCAGCGCGCTGGCCATTCCCTTCTGATTGGTAATGTCTTCAATGATACCCACAACAAAGTCGGGCCGCCCGTCTTCCGTCCAGGTAACGGTTGACATAAATTCACGGCACCAGGAGCCGGAGAGTGTCTGGAACTCTGCATTGGCAGTTCCCAATCCGTTATGGATGGCCTCATACATTTCCCGGCAGGCGGCGTGGCAGGAGGGGACGACAAAGGAATCCAGGAAGCTGTCCGGCATCTGTTCATACCGTTCGCTGCAGTGATAGTATTCACAGGTACGGCGGGGAATGACACAGGTCCGGATCAACGGATAATAATAAAATTCACAGATGGATGTATGTTCTAAGGCAATATTCAAAATCTGGTTGCGGGCTTCCAGTTGTGCCGCCAGCCGGTGATTTTGCAGTATTGCCTGCTTATTCTGATCGATATTGAGAAAAACGCTGTGGTTCAGCAGATCTTCACCCGTGTCCTGACTGACGGAGCCGGAGACACCCTGTAAAACACTGGGGGCGGACATATGCACAGCGGCAATTTTCCAGCCGTCCGGAGTATGGATGCAGGCAGCGCTTATCCTGGCCTTTAAAGTGAAGAGCGGGCCGGAAGAGACGGGTCTCATTATTGTTAAATCAGCCATAAAAACAGCGTCATTCTGGGATACCGACGTCTCACAGGAGTTAGTTAATTCCGGCAGATAGGGCTCCGGATCCTGGGAGTATTCTTCTTTCAGGGCAGCCTCCACCTTCTGGATACCACACAGGTTGCCATCGGTTCCGATGCCGATCCATTGGATTTCATCTGTCAGAAGAGAGAGGACAGTATTTATGTCCCTTTTTTTCAAATAGGCATCTAAAAAAGCTCTGACAGTCTTTTCAGCTGCGCCGTTCGTTATGCTCATATAAAGTTCCTCCAGAGCCAGAGCAGTTGCTGCCCGGCCATGTGATTTATTGGATTTGATACGCTGTATTTTATAATTTCTGCATGTGTTTTTATTGATTTAACAATATCATTTATGACGGGATTTTGCAATGGAGATTTAGTTGAGGTTGGGGGACCCGTGAGCCGTAACTATGCAACTCATGGTTGCATCATGGTAAAAATGCAATCTGCTATTTTTAGATAATTATATCTGCTAGAATAAAATCATTAGAAAATATTATGATTCCGGAATAGTATACGAAATTTAAAACGATTGAAATTCTGGTGTCTGATACGTGACATGGACGTATCCGGCTTCAGGTAAACAGGGAGAAAACAGGAGGACAGAAATGCCGCATATTTTATCAGAGGAAAACAGAGAGATTCAGGAAATGGCCAGAGAGTTTGCCGAGGCAAAGATAAGGCCGGTATCAAAGGAGTACGATTTGAAGGGGGAAACGCCGCTTTCGGTGTATAAAGAAGCAGCCGGGCTGGGATATACGTCCCTGTGTATTCCGGAAGAGTTTGGAGGAGCCGGACTTGGCACATTTGCCAATATTCTTGTAGCAGAGGAATTTGCCAGGGCAGACGCTGGATTCTCCGTTGCCGTACAGGCCAGCACTTTGGCGATGAAGCCGATTCTTCTTGCAGGGACGAAGGAGCAGAAACAGTATGCAGCTGACGCGCTGATCAACGGAGGCATGGGGTCCTTCTGCCTGACGGAGCCGGACGCAGGCTCTGACGCGGGAGCTATCAGGACAAAGGCGGTAAAGAAGGATGGGGAGTACATAATTACAGGCCGCAAATGTTTTATAACCAATGCACCCCATGCTGATTTCTACGTTGTCTTTGCCAAGACGGAGCCGGACGCGGGAACGAAAGGGATTTCAGCATTTCTTGTTGAACGCGGCAGAGAGGGGCTTTCGATTGGAAAACACGAGGACAAAATGGGAATCCGCCTTTCCACCACGGCTGATGTGATACTGGAGGAAGTACATGTACCGGAAGATCATCTTCTGGGGGCAGAGGGAAAAGGATTCAAGCTGGCAATGCAGACACTGGACAGAACCAGACTGGAATGCGCGGCCATGGCGGCGGGGCTGAGTCAGAGAGCTATTGACCTGAGTGTAGACTATGCAAAGACCAGGGTGACATTCGGAAAACCGATAGCGAAGCTGCAGGCAATCCAGTTTATGCTTGCAGATATGGAAATCAGGAACCAGGCGGCCAGGAGCCTTGTATATCAGTGCGCTGCGATGATTGACAGCGGGGCTGTGGACGGAAAGATGAACGCGGTTGCCAAGACATTCTCATCGGAAGCCGCCATGCAGAACACACTCGATGCGGTACAGATATTCTCCGGATATGGATATTCCAGAGAATATGAAGTGGAAAAACTGATGCGTGACGCCAAGATATTTATGATTTTTGAGGGTACAAACCAGATTCAGAGAACGGTGATTGCGGGACATTTAATAAAATAAAAACAGTATGAACAGAGAGGAGGACGACCCATGGCAGGCGTTTTAGAGGGGATCCGTGTAATCGGCCTTACCCGTTATATTGCAGGGCCATATTGCGGCGCCCCCCTCCCTGTCTTCCTATAGCGTCGTCGCTTTCGGCAGGCTGAAAATAAATTCCGTTCCAACGCCTTCCGTACTGACCACATCAATATTTTCACCGTGGGCCTGTATAATTTCTTTGACAATGGCCAGGCCGAGTCCGGTTCCTTTCTTGTCTTTTCCACGGGATACATCGCTCTTATAAAAACGCTCCCATATCTTTTTGATATTATTCTTTGGGATACCAACACCGGTATCCTTCACCGACACAAATACCTTCTCATAGCGTACCGAGGTCTGGATATAGATGACCGAATCCTCCCGGCTGAATTTGATGGCATTGTCAATCAGATTGTAGAGAACCTGCTGAATCTTGCCGAGATCAGCGTAGACCATCTGGATGGAATCGGAGAAGGTGAGATCAAAAGTGATTCTTTTTGCACTGCATGTGCCTTCAAAGGTAGCCGCCGTATCCTTGACGGTCCTGTTGATATCGAAATTAGTCCGGCTCAGATAGCCTTTGCTGTCCAGTGAATTGAGAGTCAGCATGCCCTGGGTCAGCTTATTTAAGCGCTCGGTTTCGGAGATGATGATTCCCAGGTATTTTTGGTACAGCTCCGGCGGGATTGTTCCGTCCAGGATTGCTTCCAAATAACCTTTGATGGAGGTCAGAGGGGAGCGGAAATCATGGGAGACATTGGCGATGAACTTTCTCTGGTATTCTTCCATATCATTCAATTCGCTGGACATATAGTTCAGCGTGTTAGCCAGATAGCCGATCTCATCATGGCTCGTTATTTTTATGTTGTGTGACAGATTTCCCGCTGCGTACTCATTGGCTGCATAGGTGATTTTCTTGAGCGGGAAATAGACGATTTTCGTAAATATCAGCAAGATAATCAGGGACAGGGCAAAAATAATCCCCGATGTAATGTACACAATATTCAGGAATCCGTTCTGTTCCGCCTTAATAACACTGATAGGAAGGTGAATGGTAATATAACCGTAGGTATTCATGTTTCCCGTAATGGGGGAGGAGACTGACAGGACATCGCTGTCAAACATCCCGTAATACCGGCCGATGGTGTAAAGCCGGTTTCCCTGGGCAGTCGGATCAAAGCCTTCCACGGCAGTGCCGGCTGCTTTCCGGCTGCTGTCGGCGGTGATAATCCCGCTGTGGTCCATAATCCAGATCCTGGCCTTCATGTAGGTTGCGACCGCATCCAGTTGAGGATAAGCGGTTGCCAGGTCCAGATACTTCCCCTCATATACCTTGCTGCAGTTATCGGCAATCATGGTTGCCTCGTCATACAGGGCTTCCGCCTTCTGCTCAATCAGATGTTCATAGGTCAGATTAGATGATACGGTTGCTATCGTAACAAAACCCAGGAAGCCGAACAGCAGATAGCCCAGGATAAATTTGTAATAAAGTGTATGTGTCATGACATTCCTCCGTCTCGTTAGTATAAGACGCTGTTCAGGGAATAGGTGAGGAAGTCCACCAGTTCTTTGATCAGTGTTGGTTTTGGATAATTATTTCTTACGGCCAGCATCATCGGATAGGGAAACGCATTGTCTTTAAATGGTATGGCCCGCAGTTCCGGATATTTGGGAACCAGATTCGACGTATTGGAGTCGATGCACAGGCCGCACAGGCCGTCTTCACTGCACAGCTTGTACATGTAAACCGTGTCGCTGGTACGGCGAACGTCGGGGGTGAATCCCTCCGCCTGGCAAAGCCGCAGGAATTTATTGTATGCAAAATCATTGATGCATAAAATAAATTTTTCATTTCTCAAATCTTTAATTTCCAGCTCCTCCTTCGATGCGAGAGGATTGCTTTTTTCCACAATCAAAAGACGTCTGGTGGAGGGCAGGCTGTAGGTGATGAAGCCGTCCGTATTCTCATAATCGGATGTCACGACAGCATCCAGCGTCCCCGCTTTCAGACACTTTAGGCCCTCGATATAGCCGTGCTCATACGGTTGAATTTCCGTATGCGGGTGCAGCACTTTAAAATATTCCCAGATCTTTTTTGAACCGAAGTAAATCAGTCCTCCCGACAGGCCAAGCCGTATTTTTCCCTTGTGGCGCGTGGCCGATTCTTCCAGCTTCAGATTTAGCTGGTCCCATTCCGCAAGAATCGGGCGGCTGTCCTCCAGAAGCTCCTGGCCGAACTGGGTCGGTATCATGCCCTTGGGGGTCCGGTAGAACAGGGCGGTGCCCAGTTCCTTCTCCAGTAACGACAGGGATTTGCTGAGAGCCTGGTGGGAGATAAAAAGCACTTCCGAGGCCTTTAAAAGGCTGCCGCTCTCACATACCTGCATGAAATAACGTAACTGTCGTATTTCCAATAATCTCACCTTCCAGTATATGTGCACACGTATCTATGGTATCTTCACCGTACTGCCTGTTTTGGCAGGATGAACTGTGACCTATATTATACATCACTTTATTTTTGGATGCAACTTTCAGTTGCATTCCTGTAAAAATTTAAACTGCTATTTTTAGAAAATTCGCTCTGATACAATAAATACATAGAAAATTAAAAGGACGGTGGAAGAAGAATATGAAGATTATTGTATGTGTAAAACAGGTTCCCGATACAACGGATATCCTGTGACAAACACACTGATACGCGCCGGTGTCCCCAGCATCGTGAATCCATATGACGCATATGCCCTGGAAACGGCACTCCGTTTGAAGGAACGCTATGGGGCGGAGGTCCTTGTTATTTCCATGGGACCGGAGCAGGCCAAAGAAGCGTTAAAGGAATGTCTGGCGGTAGGAGCGGATCGGGCATGGCTCATCAGTGACAGGGCGTTCGGCGGTTCCGACACGCTGGCGACCAGCTTTGTACTGTCCCGGGCAGTTGCGTGGCTGAGCAAAGAGCTGGGAGACGTCGGACTGATACTCTGCGGCAAACAGGCGATAGACGGAGATACGGCCCAGGTTGGACCGGAGATGGCGGAACATCTGGACCTCCCCCAGATTACCTATGCATCCGATGCAGAGCTGTCGGAGGACGGGGTTTTAGTGAAACGGGAGAATGACGACGGTTACGACATGATTAAAACAAAACTTCCGGCAGTGGTAACGGTAACGAAAATCTCCGGGGAGACAAGACTTATAAATCCTCAGGCCAGTGAGAAGACACTGGCAAAAATGACAACCTGGTCAACGGTGATTGTCGGTTTAATTGCCCTTATCCTGTCATTGCAGTTTTCCAGCATTATCTCCCTGCTGTCCATGGCCTATACTTTTATGACGGCTGGAGGATTGGTAATGATAGCGGGCGGAATCCTCTGGAAGAAAGGGACGACCCAGGGTGCCATTGCCAGCTTCCTGATTGGAATTGCCTGTGTTATTGTCAATAAAATGGGATTACAGATGCCGATGGCATCCATCTTCCCGATATTGCCGTCTTTGATTGCCTATGTGGCGGTCAGCCTGATGACACAGCCGAAAAAAGGCTGAGCCATTTTGCCGGTGCGAAAGAAAACAGGGGAAGGATAAGACTCATCCAATCACCCCACAACCCCGTCCGCCGGCCGTCCCGGCGGCGTCCTCACCTGCTTAACAAAACCTGGACCAGGAAATTTCAACCACCTAATAATACTCGACTTATGTCTCATAATGTGGTAAAGTTATATAGTGTGACTTGATACCAAATGAATGATTGGAATGTATAGTTATGGGACAGTATATTGTATTAGACTTGGAATGGAATCAGAGTCCTCTTGGGAAAGACGGCTCCATGGATCGGCTGCCGTTTGAAATTATAGAAATCGGCGCGGTCAAGCTGAATGCTAGTTTACAAATCATATCGGAATTCCGCCGTCTGATCCGGCCCAGAGTATACCGGCAGATGCACTTTAAAATTTCTGAAGTAACCCACATGTCGATGGATGAACTGAATATGGAAGGCGAGGAGTTCGGCAAGGCCATGGAAGAGTTTCTGGCCTGGTGCGGGGACGACTATAAATTCTGTACCTGGGGTTCCATGGATTTGACGGAGCTTCAGAGGAATATGGTGTACCATGGCCTGGATATTCCTTTCCGAATGCCGCTGCTGTATTACGATCTTCAGAAAATTTACGGACTGATTCGGGGAGATAAGCAGAAGGATTCGCTGGATACGGTTGTGGAGGAGCTGGGGATTGCGGAAGACAGGCCGTTTCACCGGGCGCTCGATGATGCGTATTATACCGGGCGTATCATGGCCGAGATGGATTTTTACAGCATGGTGGAGTATGTCTCAGTGGATTATTACAGGCCGCCGGAGACAGAGGAAGATGAGATTTACCTGGAATTTCCGGGATATGCGAAGTTCGTATCCAGGATGTATGATACAAAAGAAAGAATACTTGAGGAGCGCAGAGTGACGGACATGGTCTGCTACAAATGCCGCCGTACACTAAGGAAAAAGATTAGATGGTTTTCCTCAAACCAGAAGTTCTATTTTTGCCTTGCTTATTGCCCGGAACACGGTTATATGAAGGGCAAAATCCGCATTAAAAAATCGGAGGACGGTTCCGTCTTTGCCGTTAAGACGACAAAGCTGATAGGAGAAGACGGTGCGGCTCTGATTACGAAAAAGAAGGAAGAAGCAAAAAAGAAGCGGGCAGATCGCAACAAAGCGAAGCGGGCATTCAGAAATAATTCGGATAAATCTGTATCAGAAGAATGCGGAACACTTTAAAAAGATAGTGGGAGAATATCGGAAACGGTATTCTCCCATTTGTATTGAAGGCGGTGACCTGCGCGGGGAGCATGCCGGTAATCGCTATAGATTTTCAGGCGCGCCCTGGCGCCGGCTGAAACTGCCGGCAATCCGTAAAAACTCGTCGGTCATGGCTTCGGGAGTTTCCCTCATGCCGCCCTCAAGCCAGCAGAGCAGCATATTATAAAATGCGCCGGCAAAATAATAAAGCTCATATTTTGCAATGGAATTGGCCGGCATATCGCCGTAGGCATCAATCTCACAGTCTGTGATAACATCCAGCAGAGTGGTGGAAATCTTTGCATGGTGAAACGCCAGCACGAGATCGGCATGTTCACGGTAGAACCGGAACTTATACAGTATCATCTCCCTGCTGTGCGGACTCTCAGTTAAGGCCGGCATTTTTTCATGATATTCAAGACTCAGTTTATGGATTCCATAGCCGATAATTTCTTCCACCGATTTAAAGTTCCGGTAGAAAGAAGCCCGGGCAACACCGGATTTTTCAATTAACTCTGTAACTTTAACCTTTGACCAGTCTTTTTCGCCTGCAAAATCAACCAGTGCCGAGAATAAACGGTCTTTTACCAGTTGATTGGCTATTTTTCTTTTATCCATGATGATACATTTTCCCATATTTTGTCTCAGGTTGACGCATTGACATCAACGATCTATGTGATACAATATGTATCATATAAAGATTTCTTTAATCTGTCAAGAGGAGGAGCATATGGTTTTTTATTTTAGTGGTACGGGGAACAGTCAGCTAGTGGCAGTCCGGATAGCAGAAATGACAGGCGATAAGGCAGTATCGATTAACCGATATATGAAGAAGGGAGAAAAAGCGGTGTTCCGTTCGGAACGCCCGCTGGTATTTGTTGCTCCTGTATATTCCTGGCGTCTGCCAAGGGTGGTGGAGCAATGGATTATGGAGAATGATTTTGAAGGCAGCCGCGATGCTTATTTTATATTGACCTGTGGCGGCAGCGGCGGAAATGCCGCTGTTTATGCGGAAAAACTCTGCCGCCGAAAAGGGCTGCGTTATCGCGGTCTGTGTTCGGTGCTTATGCCGGAAAATTATCTGGCTCTGTTTCCCACCCCAGGTGAATCCGAAAGCCGGGAAATTATTGAAAAAGCCGGTCCGGTCATAACCGATCTTGCAAGGCAGATTCAATCAGGAGAGACATTGACCGCGCAGCCGGTTTCCCTTGTCGGCAAGATTGAAAGCGGCCCCGTCAATCCGCTGTTTTACAGACTTTTTGTAAAAGATAAAGGTTTTACTGTTTCTGATAAATGTATCTCCTGCGGAAAATGCGCCCTGCGATGTCCGCTGAACAACATATCCATTGAAGGCGGAAAACCCGTATGGAAGGGCCGCTGCACCCACTGCATGGCCTGTATCGGGGGATGTCCCACGGAGGCAATCGAATACAAGGCTAAGTCCAGCGGGCAGCGCCGCCATTATATCATGGACGATTCTCTTTGCTGGAAGAATGAATGTCCAGAAACGCTGTAGTTCTCCATCCGGCCAGAAACCTAGTAACGCTATTTTCTTTTTCGTCCTTTACCGGCGGGAGCTTTCCGTTCCCGCTCAGGGGAGGAAATTCTCTTCTGCTGCATCATCAGGTCAAAATCAGCTTCCGAAATTCCCGTTTCCTTTAACCGCTCGGCTCTGCGCCGGCGCCGCTCCAGTAAAGCCGCCTCTTCCTGCGCCCTGCGCCGTTTGAAGACCAATACGGCAAATGTCCCGGAACCGCCGGCAACAACGACGACGGCGAGAATCTTCCAGAACAGCGACGGTATTTTGAGGGAAATACTGAATTTATTGCCGTCCTGTTTTGACGGCTCCGATTCGGGCGGCTGTGCTGCTCCATCCGCGTTTCGCGCTGACGGTCCTGGGGCCGGTTCCTTGTCCTCCGGATGTGAAATATCCGGATTTTCAGCAGCGGGAGCCAACGCAGACGGCTGCACTTCAAGGAGCGCCTGGGGCAGAGCCAAACCGGCATCGGAGACAGCATCCTTTAATGTAAGGTAAGCGTGTCCAACCGTTCTTTCTCCCAGCAGGTAATTTACGCAGGCGATTGCCCCGGACGGAGCTCCGGCCGGCAGTGTGTAATCAAGAGATACGGTTGTTTCGGAAAAGTCCGCTGTAACCGGAAGAATAATTTTACTGTCCGGATCAATGGTCAGCACCTGCTTTTCAGAGGTGGGCAGGCCGGATATTTTCAAATCGTCGCCAATGGTAGAAAATGTTTTATCATAATCGGCGATTCTTACCGCTTTAAAATTATTAAATCCAAAGTTCAGCAATGCCTTTGTGTCGCTGTACTGGGTCCCGGAGCTGTGCAGGATGACGGTAACAAACTTCGTATCTCCCTGCTGTGCGCCAATGACCAGCGTATTGAGAGCAATGGAGGTATAGCCGGTCTTGCCTCCGATTACATCGGGACGGTACTGATCCGGCCAGTTTTTCTTGATCATTTTGTTGCCGGGGGAAATTCCCTGGCCTTCCGGGTTCTTCTTATTGGGAGGCAGCTCATAGTATGTAGTTGCCACTATTTTTGAAAAATCCGCGTTTTCAAATGCCGCCTTTGTAATCAGCGCCATGTCGTAAGCGCTGACATAATGGTTTTCATCATTCAGTCCGCTCGGGTTTGAAAAATGGGAATCCTGACAGCCGAGCTCGGCCGCCTTTTCATTCATCAGCACGGCAAATTCTTCCGTTGTGCCGGAAATGTGTTCAGCCAGGGCATTAGCCGCTTCATTGGCAGACTTTAAAAGCAGGGCGTAAAGACAGTCTTTTACGCTGGCGGTATCTCCGGTATCATAACCGGCGCTGCTGCTGTTGGACTCCACATTGTAAACCGCATTCTGGGAAAAGGTCACCGTCTCATCCATCGAACAGCGTTCCAGCACAATCAATGCGGTCAGGACCTTGGTGATACTGGCCGGGGCGTACGTGGCGTGGATATTCTTTCCATATATTACGGCGCCTGAGTTGGCATCCATAATAATACCTGCATCGGACTCAATGGACACGTTGTCCGGCCAGTCGGCTGAAGCCAGCACGGTGGACGGACAGAGCCAGGCCATCAAAAGCAGGGATAATAACATGCTTATAATTTTTCGTTTCATTCTATAATCAAATCCTGTTCTTGTTAATAATCAGCGGGTTTCGGTCACTGTATATATTAATATTTGTAATATAAACGTAATTACTATTTAACAGTATATAGGAATCCGAATTTCATGTAAAGAAAAATTGTCCACATGTGGAAAAGTCTGTAAATTCCATGTTATTGTTTACACCATGCATAAAGAGGCATGCTGTGAACCAATGTCACTTAGTTAAGCAGGTGAGGACGCCGCCGCAGGCCAGCGGACGGGGTGGTGGGATTGTCCTTACGGCTGTTTTTCCGGCGTCCGGCGGATAAAAAAAATACATATGGCGAACAACAGGATGGTTGCCGCTGCAAAAGTGACACCAATTCTGGCAGCGGTATCCACAAAAAATGGTTCCGGGACAATGTTTATCAACAAATCGGTTGAGGGATCCAGAATCCACAGGTCATTGGTAAAGAATATTTTGTGGAAAAGTATAAAATATTTCGTGAAGTCTGTGGATATTATGGCTGCAAGGGCAGCAGTTAATGCAAAAAACAGCGCAGTACCGATACAGAGCATCCGAGGCAGCAGGCGTTTTATATCGGCTTTCGTCCGCCAAAGCAGTGCGATGCTGAGAAGGATAATCACTGCACAAATCCTGCGGATGGCGATCGCAGCTAAAAAGAGATGCTGCACATCGACCATATGGGCGATCTCCCGTTCATTGAAAAACTCCCGCTGAACGCCTCCCACAGTGGTGGGGACATGAAGATCCGCCCTCTTACCACGGAGAAAGGCCATCATCTCCTGCGTCACGTCCAGAAGATCCTCCATTTCCATATTTACATCCTCTGCAACACCATATTTTTCATACTCTTTTTCATAGTAGCCCGGGGTCCAGTATGCGACAGCCTCTACCGATGTGATCAGAAAAATAATCATCAGGCAGAATGCGCACAGGATACCGAGAAAATGCTGGAAATATTTCATCACTTACCTGGCAGAAACACCGGCTTTTACGGAATATTTCTGCGGCTCCTTTCTCAGATAAACAGCCGTCCTTTAATCAAGACGGCAACAATCGCTTTGTTCCATAATGTAAAGTACCAATAGATTATAGCAGAAAGCCAATGCGGGGAAAAGGTCAGTCGGGCGGAAAAATTGTGAATTTTTTTACAGCCGTCCCCGGAAGACCTTGCAAAGAACCGCAATTCTCCTGTATACTAACAGCAAAAGGCAGAAATTCAGGAGGATTTATGATAAAAGCAGTTATATTTGATATGGACGGGGTTATTATAGACAGCGAGATGGAGTACTTAAAATATATCTATGAGTTCGCTAAGGAAAAGAATCCGGACATCCTGATCGAGGATCTGTACGGAACGGTTGGAACTACAAAACGGGACTGCTGGATTGTGGTGGAGAAGGCGGTGGATAACGGTGAATCCTGGGAGGAGTTAAGACAGCAGTACCGCAGCCGCTGGGACGAGGTGTTTGAGTTAGTGGATTATCAGGCCATTTTCCGCCCGGAGGTTCTTACGGTAATGGACTGGATACGGGAGAGAGGATTTAAACTGGCTGTTGCATCCTCCACCAACATCGAGCAGGTCACAAAGATTCTGACAATGAACCATGTGGCAGAGCGTCTGGAACTGATGGTAAGCGGAGGAATGTTCAAAAGGAGCAAACCGGATCCGGAAATCTATTTTTATACGGCAGAGAAACTGGGGGTAAAGCCGGAGGAATGCCTGGTGATCGAAGACTCCACCGTGGGGATTACCGCGGCCCACAGCGCCGGAATGCATGTGGCGGCTCTGATAGACCGCCGGTTTAACTTTGACAGGAGTCTTGCTGACTTTGAACTGGGAAGCCTGAATGACATACCTGGGCTGGTTGAAAAAATAAGCGGTAATGCAGTCCGGCGTGCCGTTTATCCAGATTGGCTGCAAAATATCTGATTGACAACGGCCACAGCCGGATTTTGTGCCTGAATGGACCGTCTTACATATCCGGGCACATGAGGAGGCAGGGCTGCCCGTTTTTCCGGAGCTGATTCGGGAAGTACCGGTAGCGGAAAGCAATATACCCTATATTCCGAAACAGATGAAACAGGAGGACGCGGGATTTACCGCAATCTTTGCATTCAGCGACAGCATGGCCTGACCGTATCAGCCGTTTTTTTCCGGTGCGAGGAGACTGACGGCCGCATATACCGCCGCGCTTATCAGAATGCTGGAAATACTGGCGTAAGGCAGGCGTATCAGTTCCAGCGAGGCGGCCAGCGAAACTGCCATGCCTGCAAAGGCGCTGTACAGCGCTCCGCGGCTGGTGCCTTTTTTCCAGATGACGCCGCCCAGGAAGGGAACGAGACAGCCGGAGGCCATCAGGCTGTACCCCATGGAGAGTACCCGGATAATGTCGTTCATTTTCAGCGCCAGAAGTATTCCGATGCAGCAGACTGCCATATCGGCCAGAAGCATCAGGCGCCGGCAGGTTCTGCTGTCTGCTCCGGGATTTACCATACCAAGGTAGATATCATGGACAAAGTTTGCGGCCACGGCAATGTAAGCGCTGTTGCAGGAGGAGACCACGGCGCAGATTACGGCTGCCAGGATCACGGCGGCCACGGCGGTGGGAAGGCGCGTGAGCAGCAGAGAGGAAAATACATTTTCAGCGGGAATACCGGGAAACAAAGCGCGCCCGTACATGCCCAGCAGGGGCGGAATGAATGCGACCGGGATCAATGTCAGTCCGGCCAGAAGATAACCGCCTCTGGCCGATTTGAGGGATTTGGCAGAGGCGGCGCTCTGGAATGAGATCTGGTTCACTGAGCTTGCCAAAACGATGGGAGCAGTCATAGAGACTAAAAATTCGGCGCCAAAGGGCGCTAGATGAAAGCTGGAAGCAGGCAGAGCGGCTGCCAGTACCCCAGGACCGGGAGCGGACATCATCAGAAACAGGGCTGTGGACATTCCGATAAAGATAATGACGCTCTGGATGGAGGAGACTGCCATAGACCCCCATAAACCAGCGGCGTTTGAGTATACCAGCGCGATAACCGCAGTCAGGACGACACCCCACTGGGCCGGAAGGCCCAATGTCAGGAATATGGCCCTTCCGGCCAGAAGCTGCCCGGCCAGCAGAGAAACGCTGCAGGAGATACTTGCGGCAGTATAAATCATACGGGTCGCATGACCGCTGTAACGGCGGGCAAAATAATCGGCCGGGGAGACATAGTGATGGGTGCGGATGAAACGGCACAGGGCCGCAGTGATAAAGTAGGAAAGCCCGCAGCCGATACCATACCAGGCGCCCGCAATGCCGTAGCGGGCGCCGTATTCCGCACCGCCGATGACAAATCCGCTGCCGATTTGGCCGCCGATGGCGCTGCCTGCCAGCAAAAACAGGGAAGTTTGACCGGGGGCCGCGATAGTGTCCTGAAAGCTGCGTATCCGGCGGCTTGCTCGCCTGCTGATGAGCAGCATCGCAGTTCCATAGGACAGCAGGATTAAAATAACAATGGACGGGGTGGTCATAAGGTGCCTCACTTTCGGTTGAATAGGTGAATTTGGGTGGAGTAGAATGAGGGTGCTGCAAAATTAAAGCAGCACCCTCGGTATTAGTTCGTTCGCCCCGCAGGGGCGCCTGCAAAATTGCGCTTTCTATGCGGCCTGCGCCTCTGTATTCTTGCTGCAAAGACTTACGATAATGTAAGCGATGGCAGACGGAATGACAGGGAAGATTCCGGCCGGTATGATACTGCCAAACGGGAATACGACACCGGTCCAACTGATAAGTACGGTGGCAACGCCAACGATGGAAGCGGCAACGGCGCCGGCTGCAGTGCCTCTTTTCCAGGCCAAACCGCCGACAAACGGAACGAAACAAGCGGCAGCCAGGAAGGAGTATACGGAGTTCAGAAGCCCCAGGATGCTGCTGGCGGACAGAGCCAGAGCGGTTGAGGTAGCCATGAAGCCGATATTGACTCCCAGCGTTATTTTCTTTAACTGGGCCTCTGTTGGGTTTTTCTTCAGCGTGCCCTGCCAGATATCGCGAGTCAATACAGTTGACATCGTGATCAGGCCGCAGTCGATGGTGGACATGCAGGCGGCCAGAACAGCGGCGATAATCAGCGCGCAGACAATGGCGGGAAGTTCCATCAGGATGACATCGAAGAAAGCGCTGTTTCCGGTGGCGCCGTATTTAAAGGAACCGTAAGAGCCGATAAAGGCGGGCATCAGAGCCAGCGGAATCATAACAAGGCAGGAAAGATAGCAGGCAATACGGGAAATCTTCGCGCTCTTTGCGGAGTTAACACGCTGATAAGTCGGCTGGTCGGTTACGATACCTAACAGCAGAGGCAGCATCATGCCTGCAAAACCGGCTGCGGACAGACCGCTGAAATCCAGAGAGGAGCTTGCCAGGTTACCGGCCTGAATGGCTGCGCTCATCTCGCCTACAGCGCCCTTGCTGAACAGGACAATCGTGGTGGCAACGAGGCCGACCAGGATAACGCCTGTCTGGATAACGGAGGTGGCAAAAGCGCCCCACAATCCGGAAAGCTGAGAATACAGCAGAACCACTACGGCAATAGAGATAGCGCCCACGTTGCCCGGCAGCCCAAGCGCTTCAAAAAGGGCCTTGCCTGCCATAATCTGTCCGGCAATTAAGCCGATGGAGGAAATAGCGGTACTCAAATCATAGATAGTGCCTGGAATTTCATTGTGATAACGTTTACGGGTATAGTCTGTCATAGACATATAGCCGTTGTTATAAATAAAGTTATTCAGAAAAAGAGCTACCACGACTGTGGACAGCGCACAGGCAATACCGTAGGCGGCGCCTGCAAGTCCGCTGACAGCGCCCTCTGCAGCGCCTCCGACCACGAAACCGTTGCCGATCTGGCCGCCGATTGCGCCTCCCATCAGAAGCAGCACTCCGGCGGAGCGGCCCATGCTTAAATATCCTTCAAAGTTGCTCGCCTTGCTGCGGCCCATCCATCCAATCACGACCATTGCTGCAAAATAAAGTATTAATACAATTACGATAGTTGGAATCATTGCGTTCATATATCATATTCCTTTCTGCCGTGTTACGGTGTGAACACGGTCTCCAGATTATTAGGGATATGTAACAGTTCATACAACATGAAATGTTACAGGATATATCTTATCTATTCAATATAAGAGCCTGCATCATAGCCCTCGTGAATCGCCAGACGGACATTCCGTGCCTGCCTGCAGTCGCCGATCTTCCAGAATTCCGGGGCACAGGAGCGGAAAGACTCCGCTTCATCCAGCTTCGGAGCCAGGCCAGCGGCAATTATGACCGTATCGGCCGGAAGCTTGATTTCTTTCCCGTCCTGCTCTGCCGTAACGCCATCCGGAAGAATGCCGGTACATTGCATGCCGGTGCGGGCCGTAATGCCAAGCCGTTCCATTTCCAGCAGAACTGCTTCGTGGTGAAGAAAAGGTGCATCACGGCACAGCTCAGGTTTCATCTCAAGGACGGTCACTTTCTTACCCAGTTCACCCAGAAGGATACTTTCCTCACATCCAACCAGGCCTCCGCCCAGAATGACTACATTCTGTCCAATCTCTTCCATATGTTCATGCATCCCGACTGCGGAAACTGCGATTTCAAGGTCCACGCCCGGCACAGGAGGCACGATGGGATCGGCGCCGATGGCACAGACGATGGCGTCGGGCCTCAGGCTCCTTGCCAGCTCCGGCGTCATACCGGTATTCAACATGACGGTTATCTTACGCCGTTCCACTCTCCGGATTAATACCTGCATAAGCTGATCCAGCTTTGATTTGAACGAAACGTGTCCGGCAAAACGGATAGCTCCTCCCAGCCGGCCGGATTTTTCCGCCAGGATAACCCGGTGTCCCCGGTCGGCCAGTGTGATGGCCGCCTCCATACCGGCAGGACCGCCACCGATGACAAGCACCTTTTTAGGAATGAGGGCAGGACAGACGTCCTTTTCGGTATATTCGCGCCCGGCTACCGGATTGACGGAGCATCGTGTCAGGCGGGAGGAATATTTGACATAGGGGACAAAGGACTCACTGATACAGTGGTTGCACCGTATGCAGGGAGTGACATCATCGGCCCGGCCGCCGCGGAGCTTGTCGGGCATCTGGGCATCGGCAATAATGGAGCGGCCCACGGCGATGATATCGGCTTTGCCTTCGGCCAGCACCTGTTCCATCAGCTCCGGTTCATCCAGTCCGCCCACAACGGCCACCGGTGTTTTAACGGCCTTTTTAATAGCGGCCGCAAATTCCACATTGACGCCAAATGGGTGGAACATGCTCGGAACCATATGCTGATTGGTTTCCGGGTAATGGAACGTACCGGCAGTCACATGAATCAGATCGACTTTTCCATCCAGTAACTTTGCAAATTCAACCTGATCATCAATGGTCAGCCCGCCTTCTACCAGTTCACTGCCGCTTAACCGGAACTCGATCAGGAGTTCGGGGCAGCGCCTGCGGATGGCATCCACCACCATGAGGGAGATTCGCGCCCGGTTTTCCAGAGATCCGCCAAATTTGTCGGTCCGGTGATTGTTCAGCGGGGACAGGAATTCATGAAGCAGCCAGCCGTGGCCGCCATGGATCATAACCATCTCCACACCGCCCAGCCAGGCCATCTCCGCCGCATTGGCAAAACAATTCACTATGTAGTCTATCGTTTTTTCATCCAGCGCGGTGTAATCTTTTCCCAGGTGCCCGGGGGCGTCACTGGGCGCCCAGATTGGTCCGTCGTAATATTCCGGATTCGCCCGGCCTCCGGGATGAAGAATCTCGATTGCGGGAATGGCATTGTGGCGCCTGATGGCGTCAGTTGCCAGAATCAGGGAAGGCATAACTTCCGGATCATCCAGAGCCAGGCACAGGAGATGGGATATTCCTGTTTTCAGGTCAATTCGGGCCTCTCCCATATTGACAATGGCGGCGCCTCCTTTGGCCTTTCGTTCAAATATGGCAATGTTATCCGGGGTAAAGTGAGCCTGGGGGGTCAGATTGGCCACCGACACAGGAGCCGCTTCAATCCTGTTTTTTAAGACGGTACGGCCCAGCCGGAGCGGCTGAAAAAGATGTGCATACGGATGCATGGCAGTCCTCCTTCTCATGTCCCATTCTGGTTTGAGACATATTGAATAATTTGATTGCGGCACAGAAAATAGCTTGTTGATATTATAATTTGATGTTTTGAAAAAGTAATTAAATAATTCTGATTAGTGATTTAAAAATTCTGATATTATCTGCCGCTGATCACGGGGGTTACTTTTCACACGGTAATGTCCCGTGCGGCAATTGGGCGCGTTACTGTTCACAAAATGGACGGCATTGCGGTCTTGTGTTTACCGCCTGTATTTGCTAAAATTTAAACAAAGAAGAGTTGGGTAGGGGGAGGTACAAGAGGATGGATAAATCGAAAAAGATACCTGAATCACTGGACTATTGGAAAAAGTATATTACTCTGCATCACGTATTGGCCTGTGAACTGTCTTACAGCTTAATCTATAACAATATTCGCCCGGATAAGGTCGGAGATGCCCTGGCCACCGTAGGGCTTGACACACTTCCCAACCGGTTTTTGCTGCTTCAGGTGGACGATTATTACAATTACAGCAGCAAGATGATTATCACCCAGGAGTTTTTTCAGAAAACCATCCTGATTAACCTGATGCGGGAATGTATGGACAGCATGGGACTGAAGGGATTTATGGCCAATCTGGTGAGTCTGGACAAGATAATCTGCTTTTTGTGCTGTCCGGAATGGGAGGGACCGGATATCAACAGACGACTGATGGAGGTTGCGGAGTGCTTTAAAAAATGTGTCCGGACAAAAAGCTCTTACACGATTTCCGTCTGTATCAGCCAGCAGTGCAGCAGGCTGGGGCAGTTTTCCCTGATGTATCCAAGAATGGATCTGGCGCTGAGCAAAAGCTACTTCTCGGGAAAGGAGTTCAATATCCTTTTGGAGGAGGTGGAGCCGGATGCGGAGGAGGTCCGGGAGGAGGCCGATATAAATAAATTTTATCCTGAGCTGCTGGCCGCTTTTGCCAGAGGCAACCGGGAACAGCTTGAGGAAGTGCTTCAGGGAATTGTACGGGCACTTCTGGAAGGACGGACGCGCCCGCAGAAGGCGAAGATGGAAATGATCCGGCTGCTTCAGCGGATTGAGGATTACTGTGTGCGCTGCGGCGTGCCGGAGAGCTGGATTCAGCGGCGCAGCGACGCAGCCATGACCAGGATCCTGTCATGCGGCTTTGTGGGGGATACGCGGATCTGTTTTCTGGAGTTTTATGACGAGGTGACCCAGGCATTGGGAGAACACAGTGCAGACGAGGAGTATTCCTTTAAAATTCCCGTTACCGAGTATATTGATACCCACTATATGGAGAATATCAGGTTAGGCAGCCTGGCAGATATCATGGGATTCAGCGAGGGGCATTTCGCCCGCATATTCCGTAAGGAATTTGGCATGACTTTTGTCCAGTATCTCACGGAATGCCGGATCCAGCGCAGCAAGGAACTGCTGGCCGATACCTCGGTCCCGATTGAGCAGATCGCCTATAGAGTCGGGCTGAACAGCTACAGCTATTTCTGCACCTGTTTTAAGCGTACCTGCGGTATTTCCCCCGGGGCCTTCCGGGCCGGAGCCGTCCGGAGCGTGGAGGCGGATTCCTTAAATATTCCGGAGAAGAAAAGTTGAAATTTTAAAATATAATGTTTAAATATTGAATAACATTTGGAACAGCAAACTGTTAGGATGTACATATTGGCACAGAAAAAAAAGCGTATTCTGGTAAAAATACACAAACTGTCCGGCGGCGCGGTGTTGTTCCGCCCCCGGGTTATCAGCAATCAGAATCTGGCTGAAAGCTGAAAACATTTTAGAGAATAGGAGGCCTATATGTCCCATTATCCACATTTGTTTGCGCCTATCCGTGTGCGCAACGTTTACATCAAGAACCGTATTGAGTCTGCACCCATGTCCGCCAGCGGCGACGTTCCATTCTATACCCGAGAGGCGTATGAAATGTATGATACCATTGCCAGGGGCGGCGCCGGTATTGTAACGCTGGGGGAGGCAGGCGTGCATAGCCTGACCGATCATGCCCATCCAACCATGCCGCATCTGGATGACGAAAATCTTCTTCCGACCCTGATTCAAACCGTTGACACCGTACATAAGTGGGGAGCGCTGGCTTCCATCGAACTGACCCACTCCGGCTGCCGCGCAAAAGGCGCTTTTCTGGCGGAGGGCGGTTATGTCATCGGACCCAGCCCAATGGAGGCGAATCTTTACGGAGACAAAGTCATCGAAATGGACGAGGACATGATGAACATGATAGCAGATGCCTATGCGCAGGCTGCCTACATGGCCGAATTTGCAGGCTGTGATATTGTAAACATCCATGGCGGCCATGGATGGCTGATCAGCCAGTTCCTGTCCGACCTGAATAACCACCGCACTGATAAGTACGGCGGCTGTATAGAAAATAAAGCGCGGTTCCCGCTTATGATTGTGGACCGCATCCGCCAGAGATGCCCGAATCTGATTATCGAGTTCCGTTTAAGCGGTGAGGAGGATACCGAGGGAGGCATCCCGATTGAAGAAACGGTGGAATTTGCCAAACTGCTGGATGGAAAGGTGGATATTATTCATGTTTCCGCGGCGACCTTCCATGATACGGGAACCGCATCCCGCATGTTCCCGTCCGTGTTCTACCCCAGGGGCTGCAATGTAGAAAACGCTGCGAAAATTAAGGCTGTTGTAAAGGAATCCCTGGTTTCCGTTGTCGGAGGCATTAATGACCCGGATTATATGGAGTCTGTGCTGGTGGATGGTAAAGCCGACTTTGTCGTGGTCGGCCGGCAGTTTATAGCGGATCCCGACTGGCCAAAGAAGGCCCGTATGGGAAAAGCCGATGAAATCAGTAAATGCATACGCTGCGAGACATGTATCAGCGCCGGCTTTATTCCTCATGTTCCATTTTCTTCCGGTGTGCTCCGCTGTACCGTGAATCCGGCCTGGGGACGTGAATATGAGAATACCCGCAAAGAAGAGAAACCGGACCGTGTAAAGAAAGTACTGGTAGCAGGCGGAGGCCCGGGCGGCATGGAAGCGGCAATTACCGCTGCGCGCCGCGGACATAACGTGATTCTGTGTGAGAAGAGCGATCACCTGGCTGCCAACCTGGACTACTCAAAACAGCTGTCCTTCAAAAAGGATATTGTAGAGTTCCTCAAATCCATGATGCTCAGGGTACAGCGTACCCCAAATCTGGAACTTCGTCTGAATACGGAAGTTACCGAGGAGCTGATTCTGGCAGAGAAGCCGGATGTACTGATTGCCGCCTGCGGAGCTGAGCCGGTGAATCCGCCCATACCAGGGCTTGACCGGCCCATCGTGCATCACATCACCGATCTGTATAAAAAACACATTTCCGTCGGTAAGAAGGTGGTAATTATCGGAGGCGGCCTCGCCGGAAGCGAGGAAGGCCTCGGCCTTGCCTGGGAAGGCCACGACGTAACCATCGTGGAGATGAGGGACGGGCTGGCAAAAGATGCGCCTTATATTCACTGGCGCCATCTGCTCACAAAGCTGAACGAGTCCGTTCATTCCTATTGCTCTGCTAAGGTATTGTCGGTGGAGGAGAATGGGGTAAAAATTGTGGATGCAGACGGTACGGAACTGCTTCTGGAAGCTGACACCGTTCTGGTGGCAGCAGGCATGCGCGGCATTTCTGCACAGCTGGATAGCTGGCATGAGCTGGCCGGGGAGGTTATATTTGTCGGTGACTGCCGTAAGGCGTCCAAGATTCAGGAGGCAATGCGCACAGGATATTGCGTCGGCCTGACGATATAATTACATAGTGGAAATGGGCAGGACTTTGACTCGATTCAAAGTTCTGCCTTTTTTATGTCTAAATACGGATCAAAGGAGCTTATTACGTTTTACAAAGTATTTACAATTTTTATATTGACAGTTGAGCATGTGTTCAACTATAATATGTTTGACAGTTGAATATATACTCAACTGTATGAGAGATATTTTACGGATGATTCTGTGAGATATAACTCTTATCTATTGATACTTTATAATACGGGAAACCCATGATAAATTTAAGAAAGGTATAGGTAATCAAATGGAATCCAATAAAAAGCGTTTAATCCGTATTGCTCTGGGCGCAGTTCTTTTCACTGCCGCAGTCCTGGTGAATACAAATAGTTCCATAATCAAAGCGGTCCTTTTTCTGGCGCCTTTTATCATCATAGGCGGAGATGTCATTCTGAAAGCGTTTAAAAATATCGTCCGCGGCCGGATATTTGATGAAAATTTTTTGATGAGCATTGCAACCGTCGGCGCATTTTTAATCGGGGAATATCCGGAAGGCGTCGCTGTCATGCTGTTTTACCAGGTAGGGGAATTATTTCAAAGCTATGCCGTGGATAAGTCGCGTAAATCCATTGCCGGTCTCATGGATATCCGCCCCGACTATGCGAATATCCGAAAAAACGGACAGATTGAGACGGTTGCACCGGATAAGGTTGCTGTCGGCGACATAATCATCGTTCGGGCCGGGGAAAAGGTTCCTCTTGACGGGGTTATCCTGGAAGGGAACTCCCTGATGGATACCAAGGCTCTGACTGGAGAATCGGTTCCCCGGGAAGCGGTCACGGGGGATACGATTTTGAGCGGTTTTATTAATATGAGCGGACTGCTGACTGTAAGGGTGACGAAGGAATTCGGCGAATCCACCGTCAGCAGGATACTCGATTTAGTGGAAAATGCAAGCAGTAAGAAATCCAATTCTGAAAACTTCATAACGAAATTTGCCCGCTATTATACACCGGTTGTAGTCGTCGTTGCCATATTGATGGCGGTGATTCCTCCTCTCGTTATTCCGGGAACCTCTTTTTCTGTTTGGATATACCGCGCTCTGACCTTCCTGGTTATATCCTGTCCGTGTGCGCTTGTCATTTCAGTGCCTATGAGTTTTTTCGGCGGGATTGGAGCCGCTTCCCTGAGCGGCGTTCTGGTTAAGGGCGGCAATTATCTTGAAGCGCTGGCACAGACGGAAACCATAGTTTTTGACAAGACAGGAACCCTGACTAAAGGTATATTTAAGGTACAGTCCATTGAACCAAAAGGGATTTCCAAAGAAGAACTGCTGCGTTTGACAGCTTATGCGGAAAGCTATTCCAGCCACCCCATTTCTCTTTCTTTAAAAGCGGCTTATGGGAAAAAGATTGACAGCAGTCTTGTTACAGAGGTTGAAGAGATTGCCGGACACGGTGTCACGGCTGTTGTGGACAATCACAAAATCGCCGTCGGCAGCAATAAAATGGTTCTCCGGTACGGTCTTCCCAAGGCAGACACCGGTGATGCGGCGGGCACCATTGTCCATGTGATAGTAGACGGAGAATACCGCGGCTTTATCGTTATCGCTGATGAAATCAAGGAGGACGCATTCAACGCTGTGGAGGCTCTCAGAAATTTACAGGTGAAGGAAACCGTAATGCTTACGGGGGACACCGATGCCATCGGCAGGTCGGTAGCAGCCCGGCTTAAACTTGACAAGGTTTACACGGAGCTTCTTCCCGGCGATAAAGTGGAGAAGGTAGAGGCCATGATGCAAAACAAATCAGCCAAAGGAAAGCTGGTTTTCGTAGGTGACGGGATTAATGATGCGCCTGTGCTGGCGCGCGCCGACCTTGGTATTGCCATGGGCGGCCTGGGGTCAGATGCCGCCATTGAAGCAGCGGATATTGTTATCATGACGGATGAACCATCCAAAATAGCTACAGCCATAAAAATATCAAAAAAAACGCTGACAATTGTCCGCCAGAATATTATACTGTCTCTGGCAGTAAAATTTGGCGTCCTGATTTTAGGAGCCGCCGGATTAGCCACTATGTGGGCCGCAGTGTTTGCCGATGTAGGAGTGTCTGTAATTGCTGTTCTGAATGCTGCACGCATTCTCAGCAAGAAACAATATATGTGAGTAAATTGTAATAACAGGAGGAGGTTACCATGGAAATGAAAGGCAGCGGCTGTCATATTGTGAATGAAAAATTGGTGGAGGAAGCTAAAGCAGGTATATCCAACAGGGCTGAATTAGATTACCTTTCAGAGCTTTTTAAACTATTAAGCGACCCTACCCGTATGAAACTGGTTTTGGCCTTATCCTGCGGGGAGATGTGTGTCTGCGATTTGGGCGCAGCTCTTGGCATGACAAAGTCTGCAATTTCACATCAGTTGAAAACCATGAAGCAGTGCAGTGTGGTTAAGTCACGCAGGGAAGGGAAAAATGTTTTTTACAGTCTTCACGACCAGCATATGACAGATATTATAGCCCTTGCGGCATGCCATGCCGGCCATGTCCGACCGGTTTCAGAGGAAGGCTGATGTGATTCATATTCCCGGAAAAGAAAACCCGGCTAAGGGGCATATGCTTATAAGCAGATGCTTCTTAGCCGGATTTTCAATATCGGGCGGCGTCTCCGGTTTTATTCCTTATACGGCGTAATATCATGGCAGGAGAGCAGACAGGCGTCCTGCGACTCCCAGCGGATATAGGAGGCATCTGCCATGGACCAGACCTTGAGGACAGGATTGTAAACTTCCATTGTCTGGTTAATGTTAATCCGGATATCGCGCACAGGGCAGATTCTGCAGGGAGTATTCCTGTCAAAGAAAGCTTTGTAACACGGCATTCCCAGACGGGCCGACGGAGCAATGGCGTAGGTCTTGGCATTGATATATTTCAGCGCATAGGTGTCGGGATCGATTACATAAATCCAGGAATTCTGGTTGTCCAGCACCATTTGGAGATTTTCGGCCATGGCCACCGCGCGGTTCTGTGCCCGCATTTTCAGCAGGAAGGTGGATAATAGCTCTGAAATAAAAATCAGCGCATCAATCTGAGCCTGTGTCCAGATTCGTTTGTCTTTACAGTCGTCAAACCCCACATAACCGGTAAATCTGCCGTCATTGCGTATCGCACACTGCAGCAGGGAATGGATTCCCTGTTTATGAAACATATTGTACAGTTTGGGCGGAAGCGTGGCGACATCAGGGCAGAAAAAGACGCCGTTCTCGTTAAAGAGATCGCAGTAACGGCAGTTTCCGTCCATGAATTTACTGTAGTCTACATTCTGTAAATTAGCAATTTCAGATTTAATTCCCTTATTACACCATTCAAAGGTATTATTGCAGAAGGTGCCGTCATTCGTGTCCTCGATAATATAGACACGGCTGACATTACATTTTTGCCCTACCATCTCCAGGATGGAATTGATGGCCGCCTCCTGATTTCTGGCCTCATAAAGCACTTGAAATGCCTGTTGGATGATGCTGTATGTTACCAGGTTCAGTGAGTCGTCAGACTCAATTCGGGTGCCGGCCGCCGGAAGCTGATCTGAATTCCGGATAAATCCGCCGGACATAACGGTCCTGTCGTACAGTGCGTATTGATCCTTGCCCTGCTGTTTGGCATGGTAGAGCGCCTGATCGCATGCCTGGAAAAGTGTCTGGTAATCGGAGCCGTCGTCAGGGCAGCAGGAGATACCGATGCTGCATGACAAATGGTAATCCTGCAATTCATCCTTCAGTACATTGTGGAACGCGTCAACGACTCTCTGGGCGCGTGCGTGCAAAACCTGGTCATCGGCAAAGCTGCACATATATACCAGGAATTCATCACCGCCGATCCTGACTATGACGTCCCCGGTACGGAACAAACGCTGGAGCTGTGAGGAAATTTCAGTCAGCACGGCATCACCGAACATGTGGCCGTAGGAATCATTAATCTGTTTGAAATTATCGAGATCAATAATCATCATTGACGCCTGCTCCGAGCCTCCCCGTTCCTCCAGAAGCTTCTGGATTTTATGGCGTCCCGTACTTTTATTATACAGCCCGGTGAGGGCATCGCGTTCCGCTTTTGCGGTCAGTTCCTGGGTTTTTCGCTTCTCGGCGTCAATATCCAGTATAACCCCGACAGCTTTGATTGGATTTCTGTTCCGGTCAAACTGCGTGGTGGCACGTACCCGGCACCAGACATAATGACCGGCTGAATTTGCTATCCTGATTTCAAGCTCACGGTACGGAACCCCATTTCGTATACTCTCCATCAGGGCTAAGAAGGATGGTACATCTTCCGGAAAAAGATGGGAGGCATTCGGAATCCGGCTAAGGCTGCCTTCGGAATCCGGCTTATACCCAAACTTCTTCTCCCAGTTGGAGGAATATGAAATCATATCGCTTCCGATATCCCATTCAAAAATAATATCATTTGTCTGATCCAGAATGATCTGGTGGCGTTCCATTGTCAGCCTCAAATCCTCCTGGGCCTGCTTTACCTGGGTCATATCTGTGAGAACGCAATTGATGTACTCCTTGCCGTCCCCGGAAACGGACAACTGGCATTTATCGAGAATCCAGATTATGCGTCCGTCCCTGGCAAGTATCCTGTATTCCAGTTCAATGGGGATTCCAAGCAGAAGCTTCTCGTGGAACCGGGCAATTACCTCGGCCCTGTCGTCCGGGTGTATTATATTGAGGTAACGACCCTGCAGCTCATCATTTAAATCGGTACGGCTGTAACCTGAAAGGTTGAAAAACCCCTGATTGGCATCAATAATAGTAAACCAGCGGTCATTTACACATTGCAGGATGCCCACCATCAGGTTCTGTATTTCCGTTATTCCCGAGGAACGTTCGGACTGTGCGGCCTGAATTGGCGGACTTTCGAGCCTTTTCCATACGATGAGAATACGGTGGGAATGCGGTGCCTGAATATTGATACGCAGAGTCACAGCTTCATACCAGAGATAATCACCGGTGGCCCTGTGGAGAACACGGTATTTGAGCGTGTGCTTCAGAAGGCCGTTTTCAACGAAATCATGGATATAATTATCACTGGAACCGGCCACGATGCCCTGGTCCCCGGTATGTACCGATTTTTCGGTGAAATTTTTAAGGGCTTCTTTATAATTGCCGCCGGAGCGCAGCGGTTCAAAATCTTCGCTGGCTATATAAACAAGATGGTAGATACCTGTGCTTAAATCCACTTCCATTACGGTGGAATCAGCGCAGCGCAGCATAGCGGCATATTTCATCTGGCCATATTGCTGTGTATCCTGTTCTTCCGTCTGTCTGAATTGTGGCAGCGCAGGCGCTTTTCTTAAGTCGGCTTTTGGGGAATGTCCGTCGGCATAGCTGTGGGTCAGACGGACAAATTCTTCGCGGGAGCTTTTAAAGCATTCCAGCAGTTTGGGTGAAAACACACCGCATTCTCCGTTCAGAATCATCGTGTACGCTTTAGCCGGTGAAAAAGCCTTTTTGTATACGCGGTCGGTGGTAAGTGCATCATATGCGTCGGCGATTCCCACTGCCTGCGCACAGATGGGGATACTGTCTCCCTTCAGCCCGTCCGGATACCCCTTACCGTCCCAGCGTTCGTGGTGATACCGGCAAATCCGGTAGGCATAGCGCAGATACTCTTTATCATCCATCCGATCTAGGCCCGAAAGAATTTCACAGCCCTTTTCCGAATGGGTTTTCATAATTGAAAATTCTTCGGCGGTGAGCTGCCCCGGTTTATTTAAAATAGCATCGGGGATCGATATTTTACCAATGTCATGCAGGGCGGATGCGCTTGCAATAATATTAATGGTGCGTTCGCTTAAATCATATTCCGGATAACTGTGCATGATATTTTCAAGCAATATCTTTGTGAACATACGGATTCTCAGGATATGCTGGCCGGATTCCACGCTCCTGTGTTCAACGACGGAGGAGAGGGCGTCCATCAGTACATCCCGGGACTCGCGCAGCTTTACGGACTGGAGCTCCACCAGCTCCTCCAAATGCTCTCTGTGCAGATTCAGTTCAATGGCATTCTGCACTCTTCTTTTAACCACATGCGGTTCGAAGGGCTTCATAACAATATCGGAAGCGCCGAGATCAAAAGCCCGGACCTCACTCTCGATGGTATCTTCTGAGGTGATGATAATAACCGGGATGTTTTTAAGCAGCCTGGTCCGGTTCATATCCGACATAACTTCATAACCGTTTTTTACCGGCATGATAATATCCAGCAGCAGGGCGGCGATGGAGTCTTTATACTGATTGAGCAGAAGCAGGGCCTGTTCGCCGTTTTCCGCCTCAAGAATATTATAATTATTTTCAAATAAGGCACGAAGAATAGCGCGGTTTACTTCTACATCGTCCACTACTAACAGGGTATTACGGTTCATATGAAGTCACTCCTCTTTAGTTTCGCCGCCGTTTAATTACCTTCAGACGGGTAAATTCCTCACGGTCTTTTTCTTCCAGGGAATTTGTGATATCCCGGACCAGGCCGCTGTAGGATGGAATTGTAATGTTTTTCAGTGCATTGGCCCGTTTCTGGGTCTTTTTGATACTGGAAGCAAGGCGGTACGCGGAATTCTCCACCATAGACAGGCGGATGGTCAGCTCTTTAACCCGGTCGAACGCGGCCCGGGCCTGATCCAGAGATTCTTTTGTGCTGTAAAAAGCGTAAGTGGGAACCTCCTCCTGCTTTTTATGGAAGCGCACCAGAGGTATCTCCGTTCCCATAATGCTCCGGGCTTTGATTTCAATCGAATCCTCCACCGGGATCGATTCACCGGCCTCCTGGACATAGCTGATGCCCAGCTCGATATTTGCCTTCTGGAGCGCCCGATAGGCGGTCTGGAAGGTGACATCTATTTCCGACTGGATGTCTTTGGCCTGATCGATAAGAGCCATCAGTTCACGGATCAGGATATTTCGTTTTTTATCCATCAGCTCGTAACCCTGGCTGGCCAGGGCCAGGGAGTTTTTCGCCAGTATCAGATTCCCTTTTGTAGGAAAAGTATTTGGATTCATTTAGATTCATCCCCTCCTCCGGGCGGTCGTTCTTCTGTTTTAATCGGCGGCCGGTTTATAATACTGATCCAGCACCTTTGTGTCTATACGATCCAGCTCTGTCCTGGGCAGCATGCCAAGAAGCTCCCAGCCGATATCTAAGGTCTTAAGGATACTGCGGTTCTCGTGAGGATCCTGGCCGATGAAACGTGTCTCAAATTCTTTTCCGAATTTCAGATATAATTTATCTATCGGTGACAATTCATCCTCGCCGATTACCGATGCCAGCGCTCTGGCATCGCCGACTTTGGCGTAGCAGGAAAAAAGCTGGTTTGCCACATCCTGATGGTCGGCTCTGGTAAAACCGTCGCCAATGCCGTCCTTCATCAGTCTTGAAAGCGATGGAAGGACACTTACCGGGGGATAAATGGACTGGCCCTGCAGGCCCCTGTCTAATACGATCTGGCCCTCGGTGATATATCCGGTCAGATCGGGAATCGGATGCGTGATATCGTCGTTCGGCATCGTCAGAATCGGAATCTGGGTCACGGACCCGTTTATGCCGGCCACGATTCCGGCGCGTTCATAGATGGCGGCCAATTCACTGTACAGGTATCCCGGGTATCCTTTTCTGGAAGGAATCTCGCCCTTGGAGGAGGAAACCTCACGCATGGCCTCCGCAAAGGAAGTCATATCGGTCAGGATAACCAGAATGTGCATATGCTTTTCAAACGCCAGATACTCTGCAGTTGTCAGTGCAATCTTCGGAGTAATGAGACGTTCCATAACAGGATCATTTGCCAGGTTGATGAAGGTGACAACGTGATCGGAAACACCGCTCTCCTCGAATGTCCGGCGGAAATAATCCCCGACCTCGTATTTTACACCCATTGCCGCAAATACAATGGCAAACTTTTCGGAAGAATCATCTCCCAGGGATGCCTGCTGTACGATCTGGGCAGCAAGCTGATCGTGGGGAAGTCCGTTGCCGGAGAAAATCGGCAGTTTCTGTCCGCGGATCAGAGTAGTCAGTCCGTCGATAGCCGAGATACCGGTCCGTATATAGTTTCTGGGATATTCCCGTGAAACTGGATTCAACGGTTTTCCGTTCACGTCCAGCCGGACGTTTCCGGGTACCGGACCCAGACCGTCGATAGGCTGGCCGATACCGTTGAAGGTCCGCCCGAGCATCTCCTCGGAGACAACGATCTCCATCGGATGTCCGGTCAGCCTGGTGTGGGTATTGCGAAGCGCCATATTCTCGGTCCCCTCAAAGACCTGGATAATGGCCTTTTCACCGTAAAGTTCGATTATCTTTCCCAGCTTGCGTTCCTGGCCGCCGACGTTCATTTCCACGATCTCATCGTAGGCGGCATTCTCGACGCCGTCCAGTACCACCAGAGGGCCGTTAATGGAACTGAGTCCCAAATATTCAATTGCCATGATATAAGTCCCTCCTTAAGCGTTCCGTTCCACGACACCGTCATAGAACCGGTCAACAGCATCCCGGTATTCATCGAAGAGCTCGGGGCGGTTATTGGGAACGTCGTATTTGATAGATATAATTTTCTCAAAAATATCGTCCTGTTTTAAAACGGACATCGGCATGCCCATCCCAATCAGTGCGCGGCAGCGTTTATAGAGATACAGGATAATTTCCATCATCTTAAACTGCTTTTTCATCGGAACACAGGTGTCCTCGGCATGAAAGGCATTCTGCTGTAGGAAGCCCAGGCGGATTACCTTGGCGATTTCCAGGACCAGCTTCTGATCGTCGGGCAGAACGTCGCTGCCTATCAGCTTGACAATCTCCATCAGTCCATTTTCCTGTGTCAGTATATAGACAATCTGGTTCCGGTAGTCGATGAAGCGCTTATCCACATTTTCCGTATACCAGGGCGCCAAATCGGTCAGATATTCAGAATAGCTGGTCAGCCACTGGATAGCCGGGAAATGTCTGGCATAGGCCAGGTTCTTATCAAGCCCCCAGAAGCAGCGGACAAAACGCTTGGTATTCTGTGTCACCGGCTCGGAGAAATCGCCTCCCTGCGGCGAGACGGCGCCGATAATGGAAACGGAACCTTCCGTACCGTTTAAGTTCTGCATCATTCCGGCTCTCTCATAGAAAGCGGACAGCCGGGATGCCAGATAAGCCGGGAAACCTTCCTCGGCAGGCATCTCCTCCAGACGCCCGGAAAGCTCTCTCAGCGCCTCGGCCCAGCGTGACGTGGAATCAGCCATGATAGCGACGTGATAACCCATATCACGGTAGTATTCCGCCAGGGTAAGACCGGAATAGAGACTGGCCTCACGCGCTGCAACCGGCATGTTGGAGGTATTGGCTATCAGCGTAGTGCGGTCCATTAAGGGATTGCCGGAACGCGGATCGGTCAGCTCCTGGAACTCTTCCAGAACCTGGGTCATCTCATTGCCGCGCTCTCCGCAGCCGATATAGATAATAATGTCGGCATCGGACCATTTTGCGATCTGATGCTGGGTCATGGTTTTACCTGTGCCGAAGCCGCCGGGAATACAGGCGGTGCCGCCTTTTGCCAGGGGAAACAGGGTATCCAGGATACGCTGTCCTGTAATGAGCGGCCGGGATGCCGGATAGCGTTTGCTGACGGGGCGCGGGATGCGGATAGGCCATTTCTGTGCCATCGTAAGCTTGATTTCCGAGCCGTCCGGCTGTAATAGTGTGATGAGCGGATCGTGGATCGTATATTTTCCGTCTGCCGCGGCATCGAGAACGGTTCCCTCAATTCCGGGGGGAACCATGGGCTTGTGGACGATGGCTCTTGTCTCGGGCACTTCGGCAAAGATAGAACCCTGATACAGCACATCTCCTTTTTTAACGGTAATATGAGTGTCCCACAATTTACTGCCGTCCAGTGACTCGACACTTACGCCGCGGTCAATATAGGCGCCGCCCGTTTTTTTGATTTCAGACAGGGGCCTTTCAATTCCGTCAAATATATTGGTAAGAATGCCGGGGGCCAGTATGACCGATACGGGCGAGCCGCTTCCCGTGACTGATTCTCCGGGCTTTAAGCCGGAAGTCTCCTCATAAACCTCAATCGTTGTCCGCTCGCTTGTAAGGCCGATGACTTCCCCCACCAGGTTTTCCGTGCCGACATAGACGAGTTCATTCATCTTAAAGCCCGGATCGCCCTTCAGGTAGACAATGGGACCGTTGATACCATAAATAATGCCTGTTCGCTCCATCTTATCTGCCTCCTATCCGGAACTGGAATTTATCAGAGATTTCCGCCAGTTTTGTTTTAAATGAATTATCAATCAGAATATTTTTCGACGGAATGACGGCCTGTATACCGCCCAGAAACGTAGTGTCGCTGAGCTTTATCTCTGCGCCCGTATGCAATGCGATACGGTTTAACTTATCCTCGTCGGATGGATCCAGATAAACGGTCATCGGAGCGTCCTGGGCAAATTCCAGCGCTTTTTTAACCTCCGATTCCAGAAACCGCTGATAGTCGGCTGAATCCATGAAAAGGGCAAGCCGGTTCCTCAGCTCGCTGATCAGCATGGTTTTCAGCTCCTCCTGCTTCTGGCTGTATTCCCGCTTGATATTGATCTGTTCTATCGATAACTGCTTGTTGATTTCGTGTTCAATTTTTTCCACCTCTGCGTCCACCTGCATGTCGGATTGACGCCTGGCATCCCTTTTATGCTCTTCCAGGATAGAACGCAGGGAGGCCGTATAGTCGGCCAGCATTTTATTGCTGCGCTCGGTAGCATCCCCATAGCAGAGGGATTCGAAATGTTCCAGTTTTTCTTCAATGGTCAAGTTATGTTCACCTGCTTTCCGGTACTGCTTTTCAGCTTTTACAGTGGAATTTCTGTTATAGCTTGAGGCCGATTGCCTCGTTCACATAGGCGGTGATAAAGTCCGGCTTGCGGCCGGTGCCGTGACGGTCGGGAATTTCCACAAAAAGAGGAAAATTGTGTTCCAGTCTGACACGGTTGATAAGATCCGGAAAGTCGCGCCCGAATTTTTCGGTCAGCAGAACAATACCTATCTCTTTATCGGCGAGGACTTTATCGAGAGCCTCTTTTACTTCCTGCATTTCATGGACAACAACGCCCTCGACGCCTGCCAGGCGCATTCCGGTGAGCGTGTCAATGTTGTCGCTTATCAGGTACATCTTCATTATAACTTACCAAGGATCATGAAGGAGATGATCAGTCCGTAAAGGCAGACACCTTCGGCAAGTCCGGCGAAGATGAGCGATTTTCCGAAAATAGTGGAGTCCTCGCTGATGGCTCCCAAAGCTGCCGAAGCAGCGGCGGAAACAGCGATACCTCCTCCGATGCCGGAAAGTCCGGTTGAGAGGGCGGCAGCAATGTATCCCATACCGGCTGCCGAGTTTACTGCAGATTCCGCAGCCTCACCTGCGGCATAGGCCTGGCCTGAGAACATGAGGACGGATGCGGTTATCAGCGTGCCGAAAAAGAGCAGTGCGTTGACGCCCAGGGCAGTTTTATATCTGCCCCTGGTCTTTTCGCCGGCGGCGAAAGCGCCGAAGGGAACGGCGATACTCAAAATAAGTGCTGCAGCTAATACGATTTTAACGGTTAATGACATAATAGTAATCCTCCATATCTTTATTCACGTATTTTATATAAAGTTGTGTCATGCCTTTCCATAGGGCTTGAACTCACGTCCGCTGCCTTTATAGAAACGGCTGAATATTTCATAATATTCCAGTCTCAGAACCTGGATCCCGACAATCAGTCCCTCCATTGCACAGACAAACAGGTTGCCGATGATGACAACAGCCCAGTTGAGGGAACCTGATTCTGCGCCTGCCAGCATCATTACGACTTCCATCATGGCTGCATGGCTGACGGCGAAAGCTCCCACACGGACAAAGGACAGGGTGTTGGAGAAATAGCTGAGCAGCATCTCAAACATCTCGAAAAAGCCCTGTACAAAGAACATGACCCGGGAATCGGAATGCTTTCCGGCCTGTTTCTTGACCAGTGAAGCAAGCGGTTCCTTCAGAAAGATAATGACAAGCGGGATGCCGAACATCACGGCAAGCACCCAGGCTGCAGGGAGCGTTTTCCCCATCATGAAGAGAACAACAACAGCCAGTACGCTTCCGTAAAAGACGAGGCCGGCCAGTCCATTGGCATCAAACCAGGATTTCTCAGGGTCATGGAAACGGACGGAATTGACGATGTTTAAAATCATTGTCAGAACGATAATTCCCATTCCCAGCGCAACTGCCACAATAAATACGGTGTTCAGCTTCCCGATAAACGGCAGATTCATCATCTGGGCCGCAGGCCGCAGCCATAGGGGATGGATTACATCTTCAAAGCCGAAGACACTGCCGAACAGGAAACCGAATACGGCTGAGAAAAATCCGCAGCAGGAGATAACCGCAGCCAGATCCATCTTTTTAACCCGGTAAAGAAGGTAGCCTCCCAATAAGAGTAGCAGCCCCTGGCCCACATCTCCAAACATGAAGCCGAAAAGGAAGGAGTAGGTAATGCCAATCAGGATGGTCGGATCAAACTCTCCATAGGCGGGCAGGCCGTACATTTTAATGAACATCTCAAACGGCCGGAACAGCTTTGGATTTCTCAGCTTTGTCGGAGGCGGTGTCAGCAGGTTATTATGATCATCTTCCACAATACAGAACGTCTTGTCGTCCGTCTCAAGCTCTTTCTTAAAGTTTGCGGCATCTGTCTCCGTCATCCACCCGCAGAGAATGTAAAAGGTGTTGACATCATGGTTTGTGCAGGCGGCCAGCTTCCTCACATTAAAATTGGTGTTATAGGAATTCAGCTTTTCGTAGGCAGCCAGGATGTCCCGGCGGTTTTCTTCCAGAATACGGCTGATTTCCGAATTCGTTGACTCCAGTGCAGCCTCGGCTTTCTTAATCTGCTGTTCCAGTGCATCGATCGCCTCCCCGGGAGTGCCGTTATACTCATCCGGCACAATGAAACGTTCAAAATGAAGGGAGGTATAGATTGCATCAATACGTTTTGATATCACGGCCGGCACAAAGTAAACGATGGAAACGTAATGCTCATCCTCATGACATTTGTAGAGGATTGTATCTAATGATTCGTAGACCACTTTTTCAAATTTGGCGTAATACTCCCGCGGGATCCGGCCGAAGCGGAACCGGATATGCTGGAAATGCAGGATTGACCGGATGTCATAATCCAGCTCCCTGAATGGGACAATCTTGTTGTAGGAAGTCCTGAGGGTATCCAGTTCCTCTTCCAGTTTTCCCTTGCTGTCACGGTAATCTGCCAGTTCCTTGTCTACACGCTGTACGGTTTCAGAGGCCTCTTCGATTGAAATATCCCCGCCGGCCAAAATCCGTATGGACTTATTCTTTCCGGCGGATGTATCTTTGTCCCGGGATGTCTCATTGGCATTGAAAGAATTGGCCAGGCGGGCAGCCCGGGTAAATAATTCTTTATAGGGATTAATCTCAATGTAAGGGCGAAGATCTTTGACAGTTTTTAATTCTGATAAAGCATTTTCAATCTGAATTTCGTATTTGCTGAGATACAGATTGACAACCCGGTCTATATCCTCTTTGGGACCGGTTATGCTTAGAAATTTCATTTTCTCTATCACGGCGTGTTCCCCCCTGACTCTTCTTTTTCTATAATATCCAGTATTTCACCGGCGCCCAGATGATAACGAATCCCCTCGATTACAGTAATAATCTTTCTCAATTCCTCTTCTTTAAAATACAGATACGAGTAGAGAGTGGCTATCGAATATGGATTTCTTCTGGCAGCGGTGCGGTGAATGTGCGCCAGTATCACGCCATACAGAATTTCCAGGTCAGGCTTCTCTTCAAGAGACGCCGCCTTTGTCTGTGCGCCATACCAGGTATCTGAGAGAACGGAAAAAAACTCATCCATGCTTTCCGCGGCAATCAGATGCTCCAGCTGGCTGCTTCGCAGCCGGTAACGGATTGGTATCAGAAGCTTTTTAACTGCTTCTCCGGAAACGGTGTAGTACCGTTTGGTTCTGTAAATCCACTGCAGGTTGAGCAGATCCAGCTTTGTACCAAAGCCCTGCAGGATTGCGTCCTGTTCCCGTCTGGGTATTTTTTTCTTTATTGCTCTCCATGTTACATTGAAATAGTATAAATCAAGCGCCATCTCATAGTCGAAATGGCCTCCGTCGCCGGAATCGCGGATACCTGCGAGCAGCGGGTAATAAATAGTGCCCTCCAGGCTTTCTATGAATTCATCCGTCGTTGCCGCGGTGCCGATGGCAGCAAGGTTGAGCTTCGAATGAGAGCGGAAAAAATCTTCGTATCTGGACAGCCCCACGGGAACCGGCTGATGGGCCGCCGCATTCCTAAGGCAGCTTTTTAATATATCGATCTCAAAGTGCATAAAATACAGTTTGAAAAACTGACGCTGTTTTATCCCGGCAAAACGGTACAGTCTGGCATAATCCCTGTACAGGGCGCCGGCCAGCAGACGTTCGATTGTACCACGGTGAAGATCTTCGCTGTCCATATCCGGGAATATATCGGAGTAGGTGGGAATGGAGCGCAAAAAATCCACAGCTTCAGGTACACTTTCCAGCGCAGCCATAGCGCGGTACTGTTCTTTGGTAAGAAGCTGCCCCTTCATTGCGCGGACCTTTGCCGTAAGTCCGCTGTAGGCCAGAAGTCCTCTCATAAGAATCACGCTCCTGTCATTTCTTTAAACAGCTGTTCCACATAATTTTTGCTCTGACACTTATAATGGTTTTCAAGCTTTTCCAGCATCTGATCGGCGCGGCTTTGCTGACAGGCCAGCTTTTTCTTCATCTCAGCCTCCATTGAGGTCCGCACCTCGTCAATGCGTGCGGAAGTTTCCGCCTCAAGTTCCCGGTCAAAGCTTTCTGTTTCCCGGCGGATCTGCTCTGCGATATCCTTTTTCCGGGCTGCCGCGTCATCCATTATTTTAACAGCTTTATTTTCAATTAGTGATATTTTTCCAATAATCCGATCCATGTAGGTTACCTCCTGCGGTGATTGATGAAGTTCATGCCAGAGCGTGTCAGAAAATCTATTCCCGCTGTCTGAACCGATCTTTACAATAGTATACGCATAACGGTGAAAAGTACACTTTCAGAAACAGTGCAGAAAACATGAACTGTTTCCATTTAACGATAGCCTGCACGCTCCGCGCACAGATCACCGCCTTCAATTAAAAGAAACCATAGCAGAATTGGGATATTCCGCTATGGTTTTTGGGCAGTTATAAATAAAGCGATTTCAGCCAATGGAATCCGAACTTCTGTCATTCAATTATTCGGTGACAGGTGTGAGGTATTCCTTTGCAACGTAGGCATCCTGGCCGTTGTATCTGATAATACACCATCTGTCATCATGATCACGCACATATTCAACTTCTGCACCACGGGCCAGCTGCACGACAATGCGTCCGTCTGTTGCAGGGGTTGCCCGTACGTTCAGTGTATCCGCATTAACTTTGTATTTAACAGTTGCAGCTTCTGTAGTCGGCTCCTCTGCCGGACTTTCACTTTCTGTCGGAACCGGTTCAGTCATTTCTGTTGAGACGGCCGGTGCAGTAGTTTCCGGGACTTTTTCTTTTCCCGGGTGAATCATCTTGATGATAAAGATTAATACTACAATAATTGCGATTAATAGTAAAGGTTTTATAATACTTCCCGCGTCGAAGGAAGGACCGGAAGACTGTACTCTGCGCCTTCTGCTGGAATTTCCCCCTGAGGAGGAGCGCCGGCCCGGTGATTCATCCGTCCTGCGCCGCGCTGATGCAGCCGGTGCAGGTTTACGCCGCCGTTCGTTGTAGTCGTTGGCAAATGTGTAAACCTCCTGTGAGAGAAGATGATGGGCCTGATTGGCATTGTAGGCGCTGTTGTCTTCTTCATGAATAGCCTTATTGCCTATGGTCCTGATCTTGTGATAATGTTCACAGGTGGTCTTGCTGATGATTCCATCATCATATAGCCCGTCAATCATATCAATCAGGTTGCCTTCCATAACGCCTGATTTCTCACAAAGGCACTTCACCATAAATTCCAGGGTCTGGCGTGCCTTAATCATAGCCATGTTGTACTTTTTCTGTCCGATTAGACGTTCTGTATCTCTAACTCCGCTTTGAATTTTCTCCCAGCTGTTTGTGCCCGGATTGTCTGTATTGTTCATAGGCTGTCTCCTTTGTATCAGTGTTACTCAAACCTTAATTATCCCTATTATAATATATAGGAAAATTTTATGCACCTATATTTTAAAATAAATTTATAAAATTAGGAAAAATGTAATATATATCTTAGAATTGCCGCAGCTATTTGAGAATTTACAGATTAACTTGCATAAAAATCGTTGAAATGGTAAGATAGAAAGATAAAATAAATGGAAAAACCATGAAAAATAAAGGTAAATGTAAAACCAGGAGGACGCGGTATGAGACTACGCCATATACCGGGCGCAGAGCAGATGATAGAGGACAGCCCCTACGTAATTCAGAATCCCGAAGAGCGGAAGGGAAAGTGGCATGAGGTTTTCGGAAATCACAATCCGATACGCATAGAAGTAGGTATGGGGAAGGGCAGGTTTATCATGGAACTGGCCAAAGCCAACCCTGAAATAAATTATATCGGCATAGAGCGGTATTCGACCGTACTGCTGAAGGCGATACAGAAGAGAGAACAGCTTGCAATTACGAATATCTGCTTTATGTGTATAGATGCAAAGAATATGGCCGATATTTTTGATATGGGGGAGGTTGACAGAATTTATCTGAATTTCTCCGATCCATGGCCAAAGGACAGGCATGCCAAGAGAAGGCTGACATCACCTCAGTTTATGGAGGTATATGATAAAATCCTGAAGAAAGACGGCACCGTGGAATTTAAGACAGACAACAGGGGGCTTTTTGATTATTCCCTGGAATCGGTACCGGAGGCAGGATGGAATATTTTAGAATATACATTTGACCTTCATCACAGTGAAATGGCGGAGGGGAATGTAATGACGGAGTATGAGACAAAGTTTGCGGCAGAGGGAAAGCCGATCTGCAAACTTGTGGCCGCCAGAGAGATTGCGGCAGACGGAAAATAAAAAGCCGCATGGTCCGTCGGGTATCTGTACATGTGCGATAAGCATATAATGTGGAAAACAGCAGACAGCAGGTGTGCAGATATGAGCATGAAAGCCAGAATTACCCGTGAATTGTCGAAAGCGACAAGTGATAAGGCGGAACTAAACAAAACCGTTCTGAAATGGAAAAAGCATTTTGACGAAGCGGGAAAGGTGATCGGTGCTGACAGAAAAAAGAAGAAGTAGGAGGAGTTGCGAATGGAGAAGAGATTTACGAGCGAGAATTTTGAAACGGAAGTTTTGAAATCAGATGTACCGGTACTGGTAGATTTTTATGCCGACTGGTGCGGTCCGTGCAAACGAATGGCACCCATCGTAGAACAACTGGCTTCCGAGTATGAAGGTAAGATTACGGTCGGAAAGGTAAATATAGACGACAGTACGGATCTTGCCATTAAATACGGCGTTATGTCAATACCGACTCTGATCGTATTCCGAAGAGGAGAAGTGTTCAGAAAAGAAGTGGGAGTACAGACGAAGGCGACGGTGGCGAAGGCGATCAACCAGGCCATTTAATAATTAATTAACTTGAAGCGTGAATGCAGGGGGGATCCGGCTTTTGCCGGAGCCCTCTTTTACGAATAAAACCGGGATAGTTTTAATAAAATATATACTTTGGATATATTTTTTACAAAACTTTAAAAAAAAGGTTGACAATTGGAGATGATTGAGATAAAATAATCCATGCGTCACGAAAAATGACGAAAGAAAATATTCTCAGCGCCTTTAGCTCAGTTGGTAGAGCAGTAGACTCTTAATCTATTTGTCCAGGGTTCGAGTCCCTGAAGGCGCACTGATAAGTACTGATTTTGCAGACTGAGAGCTGTGGGGTCGGTGCTTTTTTTTGCGTGAGAAAGGCCCCCCTTTTTAGTTTCGATCGCGGCAAGTGTAGCTGGCTACTACATATGCAAAAGGCTAGACCGAAATAAGCACGGCAGTTAGCCAAAAAAGAACCCTCAGGACTGGCCTCCCGGGGGTTCACTTGTGTTAACATGCATTTAAATCTCCATTCCGCGCGCCTTCAGGCGCGGCACAAATAGTGATGAAAGATTTT
>OAWV01000017.1_pt1 | contig 141265 bp, 133 predicted proteins | sample 1495551 | NCBI WGS metagenome assembly OAWV01 (sample SAMEA2580245, study PRJEB22360) | human gut metagenome | biome: human gut; feature: human-associated habitat; material: faeces | place: Denmark | collected 2008/2010 | reverse complement strand
TAAGTCCCAACTGGCTGTTGGGTACTGAAACCCTACACTTATATATTAGGAGGAGATTGAATGATTATGGGATATTTGGAAATCCATTATGAACCAGAATGTACCGACAGTTTACTTACTTGTATCGGATTGGGGTATGGAAAATTCCTTTCCGATTTGGCTTTTACGGCAGACAGTGAATATAAACAGGACAACGACTATCCAGAAGCACTTTTCCATGAGAGAATGTCGGATTTGCTGGAAGATTTGGCAGAGGATTATCTGGAAATGCCGTTGCTGTTTTCCGTGGAGCTTCCCGCACACATGGCAAACCTGCTGGGCTGTCTTTTCCGCTATACGTTTCTTGTCATGGACAGGGAGCATTTCAGACAGGTATGCCGTGAATATGATATTGACAAGGATATAGCCAGAAAATGCCTTTCAAGAGATATCGACTGTATCGTAGTGTATACGGGCATGACAAGGATAGGCTGAACCACTGACGGCTGGAACGGTCAGCGAAGCGACCCAGACCGTGTAAGCCGTCCTGTGGAGCAGGGCTTGCCCTGCTCCACGAAAGAAGCCCCTCGGTATCTAACAGAGGGGCACAATTCCGCTGGAAACTACGGTCAAAAAGTCTGGAAATCCCGCTTGGTAAAAGGCTTTTTTGAAACTATTGACCGACTGTGACAATCGGCGGAAAATATCACACTTTCACGATTGGGGGTATGCAGGCTGAATGAAAGCACCTTTATAACTGCCTTGAAAGAGAAACGCTCATCTTACGGCGTGTCCCAGACAAGGCTTGCAATCATGGCTGGTATCAGCCGTGAACACTTGAACCGTATCGAAGCGGGAAAGGTCAAACTCACGGACGATATGCAGGAAAAGCTCTTGGAAGCTGTTGAGAAATTCAATCCCGACGCTCCCATGTTCCTGCTGTTCGACTATGTGCGTATCCGTTTCCCCACGCTGGATATCCAGCACGTTATCAAAGATATATTGAAGCTCAACATTGACTATATGCTCCATGAGGACTACGGGCATTACAAGTACACCGAGCATTACTATCTGGGTGATGTGTTCGTCTACACCTCGCAGGACGAGGAAAAAGGCACGCTTCTTGAACTGAAAGGAAAAGGCTGTCGCCAGTTTGAGAGCTATCTGCTGGCACAGGAGCGAAGCTGGTATGACTTCCTCATGGACGCTCTGGTTGAGGGCGGTGTGATGAAACGCCTTGACCTTGCGATTAACGACAGGGCGGGCATACTGGATATTCCAGATCTGACCGCCAAATGCAACCGTGAGGAATGTGTTTCCCTGTTCCGTTCTTTCAAGTCCTATGCTTCTGGCGAGCTGGTGAAGCACAACGAGCAGGACAAGGCAGGCATGGGACATACGCTGTATATCGGCTCACTGAAAAGCGAGGTATACTTCTGCTGTTATGAGAAGAACTACGAGCAGTACGCAAAGCTGGGCGTGCCGATTGAGGAAGCACCCATTAAGAACCGCTTCGAGATACGACTGAAAGATGAAAGAGCTTATTATGCCGTCCGTGAACTGCTGACCCATTATGACGCAGAACAGACGGCATTTTCTATCATCAATCATTATATCCGCTTCGTGGACAGAGAGCCGGAGAAGCGAAAGACAGACTGGAAGCTCAATGCCCGCTGGGCGTGGTTTATCGGGAAAGACCGCCCGCCTATCAAGCTGACGACAGACCCAGAACCTTACACATTGGAAAGGACGCTGGGCTGGATAAGCCGACAGGTCGCCCCTACGCTGAAAATGCTGAAAAAGATAGACGCTGGCAACAGCACAAGCTATCTGAAAGAGATTGAGGACAACGCAAAGCTGACGGAAAAACATTTGCAGATAATCAGACAGCAGACAGCGGACACAGAGGAACTTATCACAGAGTAAAGGAGAAATTTGATTATGGCAGAACTTGTCAAGGACTTGGTGCTGGTATCGCTGGGAATGGGTATCGGCGTCGTCCTTATGTGTATCGCACAGGTCAGCAAAATGGCTGACGAACAAATGGAAGAAATCAAAAAAGAAAGGATTGATAAAGAATGAATTTCGGACAGAACTTATACAACTGGTTTTTAAGCAACGCCCAGAGCCTTGTGTTAATGGCAATCGTGGTAATCGGTATCTACTTAGGATTTAAGAGAGAGTTTTCTAAGTTAATCGGCTTCCTTGTGATTGCCTTAATCGCTGTGGGGCTGGTATTCAATGCCGGCGGTGTTAAGGACGTGCTGTTAGAGCTGTTCAACCGTATCATTGGAGCGTAACAATCAATCGTTTGCGGTCACGCAAACTTACCTGTCCCCCTATGGGAGTTCGGGCATAGGGGGAATGAAAGGGGGTGACGGAATGGTACAAAAAGATATTTTTACAGAAATGCAGGCAAAAATGGGCTGTCCGTATCTTTCCGACCTGCCCTACTACAAGCGTGCGGTCTGGTTTGAGATGAAACGCCTTTGCCTGTCTGACTACCCTAAAAAACAGTTAGAAGATTTTTCACGCTATGTATTCGGTGTGCCTTACGCCGTCATACAGGAAGCGTTGACAAGAGAGGACGTGATGAAACATGGAAGAAATGCGTGTGCAGATTGAAGCCAGAGAACCAACAGACGGCGAGATACGAGCCTTTTGGTTCACCCTGCCTATCGACACGGAACAGGTGGAAGAACTGCTGGGGATTGATGTAGATACAGACTATTACTATATCACAGGCAAGGAGCTTCCATTTGCTGATGAAGTGCAGGAAGATACCACCGTGGAAAAGCTCAATGACCTGTACCATACCTACGAAAATCTACCCTCTGATTTGAAAGAGGACTATGCGGAGCTGATGTGCTATTTCACTGACCTAGACGAACTGCACCGATACAGAAATGACATCATTCATTACTCATGGTGTAAGAACATGACGGACGTTGCCCGCCACATTCTGAACAATGACCCAGACTTTACTTCCCTAAGTGAGAACGTCACCCGCTATTTCGATTTTGAAGCCTATGGACAGTACCTTGACGATAACGGACGCTTTGTGGCAACCGACCACGGTATCTATGAACTTCCGTAGAAAAGAGGTGTGTGCCTGTGGTTGACGACATGAGGGTGTATATCGCTAATCTTGGCAAGTACAACGAGGGCGAACTTGTAGGGGATTGGTTCTCTTTCCCTATCGACGAGGAAGATGTTGCGGAGCGTATCGGGCTGAACAGTTATTATGAAGAATACGCTGTCCATGATACCGACAACTTTCCTATTGAAATCGGGGAGTATATCTCCATTCAAGAACTCAATGAGATGTACGAGATGATTTGTGAGCTTCCCGATTATATCACGGACGCTCTGGACGAGTTTGTTTCCCACTATGGAAGTTTGGAAGAAGTCTACGAACATAAAGACGACATTTATTTCTATCCAGACTGTGCGGACATGACCGATATTGCCTATTACTTCATTGACGAGTTACAAGTGCTGGGCGAAATACCGCTACCGTTGCAGAACTATATCGACTATGAAGCATACGGCAGGGACTTATCCATAGAGGGGACATTCATTGAAACAAGCCGAGGTATGTGTGAGATACCATATTAGAGCTGGCAGATCAGCGACAGATTAGGTCGCTACCTGACAGCTTTTTGTATTTTACGGGGACGGCCAGAGACGGGCTGTCCTCAATCATTGAAAGAAAGGAGCTGGACAATGAAGAAGATTAAATCCTATACGGGTATCTGGAACGTGGAGAAAGTTCTGTATGCAATCAACGATTTTACTCTCCCGTTTCCCGTTACCTTTACCCAGATAACGTGGTTTGTCATCACGGAGTTTGCCGTCATTCTCTTAGGGGACTTACCGCCGTTATCGCTTATTGAGGGAGCGTTTTTGAAATACTTCGGTATTCCCGTTGCCCTCACATGGTTCATGAGCCAAAAGACCTTTGACGGCAAGAAGCCTTACAGCTTCTTGAAATCGCAGATTACATTTGCCCTGCGACCAAAAGTGACCTATGCAGGAAAAGCCGTGAAGCTGGAAAAGGAAGTTTTCAGTGAACCCGTCACGGCGGTTAGGAGTGTGATGTATGTTCCCGATTAAATATATCGACAACAACCTTGTCTGGAACAAGGACAATGAGGTATTCGCCTATTATGAGCTGATACCGTATAACTATTCTTTTCTGTCAGCGGAACAGAAATTTATCGTCCATGACAGCTTCCGTCAGCTTATCGCACAGTCCCGTGAGGGAAAGATACACGCCTTGCAGATAGCAACAGAAAGCTCCGTAAGAAGCATACAGGAGCAGTCAAAAAGATTAGTGACGGGGCGACTTCGTGATGTGGCAATACAGAAGATAGACGAACAGACGGAAGCGTTAGTAAGCATGATTGGGGACAATCAAGTGGACTACCGCTTTTTTATCGGCTTCAAGCTCATTGTGACAGAGGAAAAGGTCAGCCTTGACAGCATGAAGAAATCGGCGTTTCTGACGCTCAAGGAATTTCTAAATGAGGTCAACCATACGCTGATGAATGACTTTATCTCCATGCCAGATGATGAAATCAACCGCTACATGAAAATGGAAAAACTGCTGGAAAATAAAATCTCCCGCCGTTTCAAGTTCCGACGCTTGGACAAGAACGACTTCGGTTATCTTATCGAGCATATCTACGGCAGGGACGGTGTGGCGTATGAGGACTACGAGTATTCACTTCCAAAGAAGAAGCTGAAAAAGGCAACGCTTATTAAACAGTATGACCTTATCCGTCCGACCCGCTGTCTGGTAGAGGAAAGCCAGCGATACTTGCGTCTGGAACATGAGGAAAGCGAGAGTTTCGTGTCCTACTTTACCGTCAACGCCATTGTGGGCGAGCTGGATTTTCCGTCCAGTGAGATATTTTACTTCCAGCAACAGCAGTTCACCTTTCCCGTGGACACAAGCATGAACGTGGAAATCGTCGGCAACCGCAAGGCACTTTCCACTGTGAGAAATAAAAAGAAAGAGCTGAAAGATTTGGACAATCACGCCTATCAGTCTGGGAGTGAAACCAGCTCAAATGTGGTGGACGCTCTGGACAGCGTGGACGAGCTGGAAACCGATTTAGACCAGAGCAAGGAAAGTATGTATAAACTTTCTTACGTTATCCGTGTGTCAGCTCCCGACCTTGACGAGCTGAAACGCCGTTGTGATGAAGTCAAGGACTTCTACGACGATTTAAACGTCAAGCTGGTGCGACCCGCTGGGGATATGCTGGGGCTTCACTCTGAATTTCTCCCTGCCAGCAAGCGTTATATCAATGACTATGTGCAGTATGTGAAATCAGACTTTTTAGCTGGACTTGGCTTCGGAGCAACACAACAGCTTGGCGAAAATACGGGTATCTATATCGGCTATTCCGTGGATACGGGAAGAAACGTATATTTACAGCCGTCCCTTGCTTCACAGGGTATCAAGGGGACAGTCACCAACGCTTTAGCGTCTGCCTTTGTCGGAAGTCTTGGTGGTGGAAAATCATTCTGTAACAATCTGATTGTCTATTATTCCGTCCTGTTCGGCGGGCAGGCGGTCATTCTCGACCCTAAGAGCGAGCGTGGCAACTGGAAAGAAACGCTCCCAGAGATAGCCCATGAAATCAATATCGTCAACCTTACCAGCGATAAGGAGAACGCTGGGCTTCTTGACCCGTTCGTGATTATGAAGAATGTAAAAGACGCTGAAAGTCTGGCAATAGATATTCTCACATTCCTTACAGGGATTTCCTCTAGGGACGGTGAGAAATTCCCTGTCCTTAGAAAAGCGGTGCGAGCCGTGACCCAGAGCGATCAGCGAGGATTACTTCATGTAATAGACGAGCTACGCAGAGAGGACACGGCGATTGCCCGCAACATTGCCGACCATATCGACAGCTTTACGGACTATGACTTTGCACATCTGCTGTTCTCCGACGGAACAGTTAAGAACGCTATCAGCCTTGACAATCAGCTCAATATCATACAGGTGGCAGATTTGGTACTGCCCGACAAGGACACGACCTTTGAGGAATACACGACCATAGAACTGCTGTCTGTGGCTATGCTGATTGTCATTTCCACCTTTGCCTTAGACTTCATTCATTCAGACCGCAGTATCTTTAAAATCGTGGATTTAGATGAAGCGTGGGCGTTCCTCAACGTAGCACAGGGCGAAACCCTCTCTAACAAGCTGGTGCGTGCGGGACGTGCTATGCAGGCTGGCGTGTACTTCGTCACGCAATCCTCTGGGGACGTGTCCAAAGAGAGCCTAAAGAACAATATCGGCTTGAAGTTTGCCTTTAGAAGTACCGACATCAATGAGATAAAGCAGACCCTTGAATTTTTCGGTATCGACAAGGACGACGAGAACAACCAGAAACGACTTCGTGACTTGGAAAACGGACAATGCCTGCTTCAAGATTTGTACGGGCGTGTGGGCGTGGTACAGATACACCCTGTCTTTGAAGAATTGTTGCACGCCTTTGATACCAGACCGCCCGTGAAAAGCGAGGTGGAGTGATGAAAGATAGGATAAAGGGGCTTCTGACGAGAAAGAAGCTCTTTCGTTTTTTCAAGATGGCTGTGATTGTGGTACTGACGACCATTGCCCTGCTCTCCTTATTGGGGACGGTGGCACACGCTTCTGGGCTGGTAGATGATACCGTCAATGCGGACAATCTGTATTCACAGTACCCGTTGGAGAATTACCAGCTTGACTTCTATGTGGACAATAGCTGGGGCTGGCTTCCGTGGAACTGGCTGGACGGTATCGGTAAATCCGTACAATACGGGCTTTACTGTATCACCAACTTTATCTGGACTATCAGTCTGTATCTATCCAACGCCACAGGGTACGTCGTTCAGCAGGCATATAAGCTGGACTTCATCAACGACATGGCAGACAGTATCGGGAAAAGCATACAGACCCTAGCGGGCGTAACGGAAAATGGCTTTGGAAGTACGGGCTTCTATGTGGGCTTCCTGCTTCTTATTATCCTTATCGTGGGTATCTATGTTGCCTACACGGGACTGATAAAGAGAGAAACCAGCAAGGCACTACATGCCGTTATCAATTTCGTTGTGGTGTTTATCGTGTCCGCTTCCTTTATCGCCTACGCTCCCGACTATATCAAGAAAATCAATGACTTTTCTTCGGATATTTCCACGGCTTCGCTGGATTTGGGAACAAAAATCATGCTCCCCGACAGCGACAGTCAAGGAAAAGACAGCGTGAACTTGATAAGGGACAGCTTGTTCTCCATACAGGTACAACAGCCGTGGCTACTCCTGCAATTTGGCAACAGCGATATAGAGGAAATCGGAGCTGACCGTGTGGAAGCTCTGGTATCGGTCAGTCCGTCAGCAGACGACGGGGCGACCCGTGAGGACGTGGTGAAAACGGAAATCGAGGATAACGACAACGACAATCTGACAATACCGCAGGTCATCAACCGTCTGGGAATGGTGTTCTTCCTGCTTATCTTCAATCTGGGGATAACGATATTCGTTTTCCTGCTTACGGGCATGATGATATTCTCCCAGATACTATTTATCATCTTTGCCATGTTCCTGCCGATTAGCTTCCTGCTCTCCATGATACCCAGCTATGAGAACATGGCGAAACAGGCAATCGTCCGAGTGTTCAATACGATTATGACAAGGGCGGGAATAACGCTCATTGTCACGGTGGCTTTCAGTATTTCCAGTATGTTCTACAACATATCCACCGATTACCCGTTCTTTATGATTGCGTTCTTACAGATAGTGTGCTTTGCGGGTATCTACATGAAGCTGGGCGACCTTATGAGTATGTTCTCCCTCAACGCTGGTGACAGCCAGAGCATGGGACGCAGGATATTCCGTCGCCCGTATCTGTTCATGCGACACAGGGCTAGGCGTATGGAACACCGTATCGCAAGGGCTGTCGGTGCTGGAAGTGTCGCTGGTGCGGTGGCTGGTACAGTAGCCGGAACAGCCATGAATGACGGTTCTGGAAAATCTGCCAGAGCTGGTACGGGCAGAAAAGAACGCCGAGAAAATGCTTCTTTTGGAAGCCGAGCTGGTTCAGCGGTGGGTGCGGTGCTTGATACAAAAAATAAGGTCAAGGACAAGGCAACGGCTGTCAAGGAGAATATCAAGGATATGCCGACCCAGACCGCCTATGCCGTACACTCCGCAAAGGAAAAGGCAAAAGCAAATGTGTCCGACTTCAAGCGTGGCATTGTGCAGGGGCAGGAAACCAGACAAAGCCAGCGTGCCGACAAGCTCCAACAGCATAGACAGAATATCGCTGATAAGCGTATGGAGCTTCAAAAGGCACAGGAAGCAAAACAGGCTGGAAGAACAACGGACGGATCAGCGACAACAGGAGCTACCCGTCCTCATGATAGACCTGTCACCGCTTCTAAGACAGACACAGGAAAAATGCAGGAAATCAAGCGTCCTGTCACTACCGACAAGGTACATACCGAGCCGACCACGCCACAATCCGTCAAGGAGCGTCCGCTGGCTTCAAAATCTGATGAACCTGTACCACAGAAACACGGGACTAGGCTAAATGGCGTGGAACTGAACCGACAGACCACCAGAAAAGAGCGAAACATTAAGAAAGCGACCATAAACAACACGGAAAAGAAAGGATGTAAGAAATGAAGCTGAGACATCTCGCCATTATCGGCAGTCTGTTTCCCTTTCTTCTTGCGATAGTGCTTTTCTTTGGTGTGCTTATCAGTGCCGAGGACGACGACGGGGGCGGTGGCTCTTCCTCATGGGTAACGGGTATGAACCTGTCCGCAGAGGTCTTGAAACATCAGCCTATGGTGGAGAAATACGCCAGAGAATACGGCATATCCGAGTACGTCCCTTATCTGCTGGCAATCATACAGGTGGAAAGTGGCGGGACAGCCGAGGACGTTATGCAGAGTTCCGAGAGCATGGGCTTACCGCCTAATTCCCTTGATACAGAAAGCTCAATCAAGCAGGGGTGCAAGTATTTTGCGTCCCTGCTTTCTTCAGCAGAAAGTCAAGGCATAGAAGATATAAACGTCGTGGTACAGTCCTATAACTATGGCAGTGGATATATCGGCTATGTAGCTTCCAATGGAAAAAAGCACAGCTTCACGCTGGCAGAGAATTTCGCCCGTGATAAATCTGGTGGGAAGAAAGTCACCTACACGAACCCTATCGCTGTCGCCCGCAATGGTGGCTGGCGTTACGGGTACGGGAATATGTTCTACGTGGAGCTGGTGAACCAGTATCTCACTGTCAGTCAAGTATCGGGCGAACTGGCACAGAAGATAATGAATGAAGCTCTCAAATATCAAGGCTGGGACTATGTGTACGGCGGGAGCAATCCTAACACTTCTTTTGACTGTTCGGGGCTGGTTCAATGGTGCTATGGCAAGGCTGGCATTTCCTTACCGAGAACGGCACAGGCACAGTATGACGCTACCCAGCATATCCCGCTTTCACAGGCACAGGCTGGGGATTTAGTGTTCTTCCACAGTACCTACAATGCGGGAACGTATGTAACCCACGTCGGTATCTATGTGGGAAATAACCAGATGTACCACGCTGGCGACCCGATAGGCTATGCCGACCTTACAAGCTCCTACTGGCAACAGCATTTAATAGGAGCTGGCAGAATTAAGCAATAGAAAGGAATGGAAATATCATGTTCAAGAAGAAAGAAAAACCGATAAAGGAAAAGAAAGTCCGTACTATGAAAGTGGGGACGCATAAGAAGTCCGTCATTGCCCTCTGGGTGGTGCTTATCGCAAGCGTGAGCTTTGGTGTGTATAAGAATTTTACCGCTATCGACCAGCACACCACGCATGAGATAGAAACCATACAGCTCCGCTTGAATGACACCAACGGCATAGAAAATTTCGTGAAGAACTTTGCGAAGTCCTATTACACATGGAGCAACAGCAAAGAAGCAATTGAAGCAAGGACACAGGCTATCAATGCTTATCTGACACAGGAATTGCAGGATTTGAATGTTGATACGGTGAGAACGGATATACCGACCAGCTCCACGGTCACGGACGTACTTATCTGGGACGTGGAACAGTCTGGGGAGAACGCTTTTTCTGTTACCTACGAAGTAGATCAGCAGATAAAAGAGGGCGACCAGAGAAGGAACGTATCAGAAACCTATACTGTGACCGTCCATGTGGACGCTGACGGGGATATGGTGATTATCCAAAATCCGACCCTCGCTCCTGCTATGGAAAAATCCGATTATGAACCAAAAACACAGGAAGCAGACAACAGTGTGGACGCTGACACGATAAATGACGCTACGGCGTTTCTGGAAACATTCTTCAAGCTGTACCCTACCGCAACGGACAAGGAGCTTGCCTACTATGTAGAGGGAAATGCACTTGAACCGATAAATGGGGACTATCTCTTTTCCGAGCTTGTCAATCCTATATTCACGGCTGACGGCGACAACGTGAAAGTGAGTGTTGCGGTGAAATTCATTGATAATCAGACAAAGGCGACACAGGTATCACAGTATGAGCTGACGCTTCATAAGGATAGCAACTGGAAGATAATAGGATAATAGACAAATAGGCTTGTCATTGTATTGGCGAGCCTATTTTTACTGAATGAACACTATTCATTGACAATCGTTCACTCGTGCTGTATAATAACCTACGAAAGGAGCGATACTATGAACCAAAATAAGGAAAATTCAAAAAAAACTTTCGACAAGCAGGCTATTTCTTATGATACTGATATTGTAGGCGAACATGCAAGAAATCTATATGCTCCAATTTTAAAAAAATTAAAGCAGGAAGAACATGTTGGTTCACTTCTTGATTTAGGGTGTGGAACAGGAGCTTTGTTAGAAAGCATATTTAACCTAAATATTACAAGACAGTTATCTGGAATAGACTTATCTTCCAATATGATTGAAGAAGCCAAAAAAAAGATTGGCGATAATGCGAAATTATACTTAGGAGATGCTGAAAATCTACCTTTTGAAGATAGTTTATTTGATACGGTGATATGTAATGACTCATTTCATCATTACCCCTCACCGGATAAAGTAGTAAAAGAGGTATCACGGGTATTAAAAAAAGGTGGGCTTTTCATTATTGGCGACTGTTGGCAACCAGCAGGAGCCAGACAAATTATGAACTTTTACATGAAGCATAGTAAAAGTGGAGATGTGAAAATATACTCAAAAAAGGAAATGGAAAATCTATTATCAAAAGATTTTGGTACAGTATTGTGGGAACATATTAGCAATACTTCTAGTTTAACAATAGCACGAAAATGACTGAATATTAGTCATTGACATGTAATGCCCAAGACATTATGATGAAAAAGGAGGTGTGTTACAATGCGTATTTCAAAAGAACCGGAAGAAAGAAAACAAGAAATTTTGGAAACAGCAATGAAGTTATTTGCACAAAACGGTTTTGAAAAAACATCAATTTCTGATATTGCAAGAGAAATAGGAGTTGCTCAAGGACTTTGTTATAGATATTTCCCGTCTAAAGATGTTCTATTCCAAACAGCTTTAGATGAGTATGCAAATATGTTAATTTCTAAAATGACAAAAGATATCGACATAAAACAAAACTCTTTAAAGGAAATTCTTAATAAAATGACGCTTTTTTCAGAACACGAAAGTGATACTTATTATCAAATGTTTCATGATAATCAAAATAAAAATTTTCATGATTTACTTGCTTTATGTGTTTGTAAAAAGCTAACTCCTATTGTTCAAGAAATAATTATTCGAGCTAATCAAAATCATGAGATAAATATTTCTGATCCAGAAACGTGTGCGAGTTTTTGTGTTTTTGGTCAATTAGGAATATTGATGAATAATGAAATTGCTTTAAATGAAAAAAGCGACAGAATAAAAGCCTTTTTTAATAAATTATTTAATTTTTGATATATCCCCTGCTTAAAGCAGGGAATATTTAAACGCTAAATATGAATGATGTTCATTCAATAACGGAGGACTTAATATGAATAGTAAGATAGACTTTATTAACGGAGATACAAAAAAATGTTTATTATCCATGACGCTTCCAATGATTGTCGCTATGTTTTTAAATATGGCATACAATTTAGTGGATAGTCTTTGGATTGGGAACTTATTAGGAGAACAAGCATATGCGGCACTTACAAATTCTACACCTATAATCTTGATTTTAACCTCAATCGGTATGGGGGCAACAAATGGTGTTTCTATTCTTTTATCGCAAGCAATCGGAGCAAAAAAAGACACAAAGAAAAATCGTGTATTATCTACTTCATTTTTTGTGTCTGTAATATTTTCAATACTGATTACAATTTTATTAGAAGTATTTTTAAACCCTATTTTAACTGCTTTGAATACGCCAGATGAAATATTTGATATGGCACGAAGCTACTTGTCTATTTATATCTTGGGTTATGTAGCCGTCTATTTATATTTATATTTCACAGCGGTTTTAAGAAGTTTCGGAAATACAATGTTTCAAGCTGTTGCAATGCTTGTATCTACCCTACTTAATGCAATTTTAGACCCTATACTTATTAGAATAATTGGATTTCATGGTGCGGCTATTGCGACATTGACATCACAAATTATCTGTTTGATTTTTATGTGTATCTATATTTCAAAAAAGAAATTATTTAAGTTTACTCTATCTGATTTTGATAAATCGGAAATTATGCCACTTATTAAAAATTCTGTACCGTCTGTTATTCAGCAGAGTATTCCCGCTATTAGCACAACTTTCCTGACCGCATTAGTAAGTGGTTATGGTATTTCAGCTATTGCCGGTTATGGTGTAACGGGAAAATTAGAAACCATACTATTCTATCCAGCTATGGCATTAAATATGGTATTGACTTCAATAGTAGGACAATGTATAGGCGGAAAACGAATTGATAGAGCTAAAGATTATTTAAAATTATCTTTGAAATATGGAAGTATTACTTTAATTATATTATCACTGATTATTATTGTTTTCTCCAAACAATTAGCAGGGCTTTTTGTGGCAAGTGAGAACGTAGCAGTTATTGTTAATCAGTATTTTACGATAGTCAGCATAGGATATGTTCTTTACACGATTACAAGCTGTTGTCTAGGTACATTAAACGGACTTGGGAAACCAACAAGAAGTATGATACTTATGATTTTTTACTATATTGTTATTCGTATTCCATTAGCATATATTTTCGCAAGTTTAGGAAGTGATTTAACTGGAATTTGGTTTGCTATTTTAATCAGTCATATTATTGCCTGTATTGCAAGTGTAGTATGTGTTATTGGTTCTATGAAAATAAAGGAGTCATAAAATGATTGGATTAAAAAAACACGATATGAAGACACTTTTAAAAGTTGGTGCAAAAGCCAAAGGAGTATCGTTATCGGAATTCAGAGCCGAGATACAGGAGAACATTGATAACGCTGTAAATAGTCAAGACCCAGTAGTACAGAAACGTTTTAAAAAGTATTTTGGTAATAAGATACCTACACCAGAAGAATACATTTACACAATTACAAAGAAAACTAAGTTTTAAGTGCTTATCCTGCTTCCTGCAAGGCAGATCAGCAGGATAGCTTATGAGAGGAAAAAGAAAACGAGAAGCCTATTTGCTTCCCGTCCCCTTGTATTTCATGATACCGTCAATCGTTCCTTGAATGATTTTGAGTTCTTCGTCTGTCAGTTCATCAAGCGATACATCTATCTGTCTGCGAATTGTGGATTTTTTCGCTTTCTCTTGTGGATAGAAATATTCGTCAACAGAGATATGGAACATGGTTACTAAATCATGAAATAGCTGGAAGCTGGGGTGTTTCCCTATATTCTCAATATCTGCGATATGACGTTCTCCGTAAAAGACCTTATCGCCTAAATCATTGCGGGAAAGCCCAGCTTTTTCTCTCGCTTCTCTGATTGCCAGTCCCAGCGGACGGAAATCAAAGCTGTGCGTGTCTTTCTTTTTCCTCATTTTAAATCACCTGTCATGAGTTTATACTTCATGTCACATGATTAGAATGTGTTAAAAACACATATATCATGTGTTAATAATTCATATCAATATTACCTTGACGGTAAATAAAAAAAACCGTTCTAGGGTAATATCTTTTTCCATGTCTTTCAATCTGATTAGGGCGGTTTTGGATAACCAGAGCTGTCCTTTTCTTTTGCACTCACGGTACAGCTCTGGATAAGGGGGTTGTGCCATGATTGCGTATCAGCGAATACGCCAGTATTCACAACTGAATAACCGCCTTATAATGGTTATCCAGTCAGCACACCCTAAACATGAGTTAAAAATTCATATCACCTACGTTAACAAAACAGTCTGTTGGTACATTCGTGTTCTAATAGACTGTTTTTGTTATATCCGAGATTTACAAATTCTTTTTTGTAAATCTTGGTAGCTGGACACCTCCTTGGGTAGTTGGGGTGCGGAAAGGGGGAAATGAACTTCCGTTCATTTCTATTTCGCACAGAAAGGAGGTGAAACAGTGGAAACATCTTCTTTCAGACAAGCCATTGAAGCACAGTTCGATTGCCTTTCAAAGAAAGTTATCAAGCGAGCTGTACTGAAAGGCTACCGTGATATGAAGCGACGTGAAAAGCGTGAGTGTTCATTTTCTGATTTGCCAGATTATCAGCAGGAACGCTTTGGCGAGTGTGATAAGTACGAAAGCGACTACACCGTGTTTAACGTGCTGGGAATTGAAGTATGGGTTGAAAATGACAAGTTAAGCGAAGCTCTTAAAGCTCTGACCGAGAAGAAGCGAAATATTATTCTGTTGTCCTACTTCATGGATATGGCAGACGGAGAAATCAGCCATTTTATCAATATCCCTCGTTCAAACGTCCAATATCACAGAACAAAGACGCTTGAAACATTGAGGAAATACATGGAGGAACACGAATGATGAAACATGAACGCTTACCTTTTGAGGTTATCGTATCAGCGACAGAGGGCGACCCGGAAGCCATTACCACAGTGATGAACTTTTACGACGGTTATATCTCAAAGCTCTGTTTGCGAAAGCTTTATGATGAACACGGAAATGTGTGCATGGTAGTAGACGCAGATTTGAAAAATAGAGTACAGACAGCTTTTCTGGATATGATACTCAATTTTGAAATCGCAGTAATCTAAATACATACAGGCGGGCGTGGTGTTCTCCCCTTTCCACCCACACCGCTTGTCATTCTATAAAAGTCAATAGTCCTGCTGTTGGCTTTTACAGGCTGACAAGCCGTTGCCGTTCTTTGACAACTGAATAAAGCAGACAGATACGTTTGTGATACAGCGAGCCACGGGGACTGTACGCCATGACCTTTCCAAAAGGAAGCGAGCGACCCACGCAGTGATCCGAGAGCGACCTTTGGAAAAGTCGCCCCGCCATGACCTGTATTCACAGGATAATGATACGTCCCAGAGGTGGTTTTGCTCATAGGAATGAGATTGGTTGAGATACCAGCGGAGCTTTTCCAGAGCCGTCTGTCTGCTTCCAAAAATACAGGAAAGGGGGTGTTGCAAAATAAGTGATACTGATATGCTTATTTTGCTGATATATGAACAAGACAAAAGAGCGAAAAACCAGCCAGCCGATTACTGTTGATATAGAGGGACTTTCTGCTATGCTCTCATGCGGTCATGCTACGGCAAGGAAAATCGGTGAGCAGGCAGAAGCAAAAATTGTCATAGGTCGCAGGGTTCTTTACTCCGTGGAAAGGGTCAAAAAATATCTGCTTTACCTTGCAGAATAGTACAGTCTTCTATTTATGTTCTTGCGGAAATATGGTATAATTAATTATAGGCAAACCACGCTGTGAGAACATGAAAAGAGGGCTACAAGAAAGGAATGGTTCTCATGGCAGTTAGCAGAAAAGACCCGAAAGGGAGAAAATTAAGAGAGGGCGAAAGCTGGCGTAATGACGGCAGATACAGTTATCGCTTCACAGATATAAGAACAGGAAAACGTCGCACAATCTACGCACAGGATTTACCAGAGCTTAGAGAGAAAGAAAAAAAGATTGCAAAGGATATGGACGACAACATTCTGACAGACAGCGCAATCAAGAAAATGACGTTAAACACCTTGTTCGAGCGATACATGGCGACCCGTGAACTGAAAGAGCCTACACGAGTGAATTACATTCGTGTATGGAATAATCGGGTGAAAGATGAAATCGGCAACATTAAAGTTGTCCAGATGTTACCCTCTCACATTAAAGCCTACTATTCAAAATTGTCCAAAGCTGGATATGCTCATTCTACTATCAAGTATATTAACAACATGATTTTTCCTGCGTTGGAAATGGCGGTTGATGATGATATTATCCGTAAAAATCCAGCAAAAGGTTCTATCAGCGATTATGGCAGACCAGCAGAGGAACGTGTGGCGTTGACAATCTCACAACAGGAAAAGCTCATTGATTTTGTGAAGCAGAGCAATGTTTACAATACCTATTATCCTATGCTTACGATTATGATAGGCACAGGGTTAAGGTGTGGAGAGCTGATCGGTCTTACATGGAAAGACGTGGACACGAGAGCAAGACGCTTGAATGTAGACCACCAGCTTATTTACAAGAATTATGGAGACGGCTGTCGCTTCCATATTTCTACTCCAAAGACAGACTCTGGTATTCGTGTGATACCTATGACACAGGAAGTACAGAAAGCATTTGAAGAACAGAGAAAAATCAATTTCATGCTGGCAAAAGATAAGTCTTATGAGGTGGACGGATATTCTGGTTTTGTTTTCACTGCTAAATCCGGCAGACCGCTTATGCCTTATGGTGTAAACAGTGTATTGTATAACATTGTAGACGCTTATAACAAAGCGGAAGTCCAAAAAGCAAAGAAAGAACACAGGAAAGCAGAACTGCTTCCAAAGGTTTCCGCTCATGTTATGCGACACACAGCCTGCACGAGAATGGCAGAGTGCCGTATGGACATTAAGGTATTGCAGTACATTATGGGACACGCTCATTTTGATGTGACTATGGAAGTGTATAACCACTTGGGCGACATGGCAAGGATTGAAAACGAGATAGCAAAGCTGGATAGTATGGCAGTGAACTTCTGACACCAGAAAAGAAAAAATTGGTGTCAAATTGGTGTCAAACCTAAGAAAAATGACAATTTCAAGAGTGGAAAATGCTTGCAAACCATTGATTTTACAGGGTTTGCAAAAAAATATAAAAATTATTAGCACTCAAACCTTGACAGTGCTAATAATAAGTGTTATATTACAGCTAGAACAAAGGAAGGGGAACAAAAAGAGAACAAAGAAATAAGTTCTATGAGATTCCTGATAACCTAAGTTCCAAAGAAACAAGGTAAAGATGCATAACTGAGAGTCCATCACATGTAGATGGACGGTATAGAAAAGGAGAGATGACTTATGTTGATGCCTAGTATTTTTGGAGAAAATTTATTTGATGACTTTTTTGGAGATTTTCCATTTTATTATGATGACAGAGCAATGAAAGATACAGAGAAGAAACTTTACGGACGCAGAGCCAGCCATATAATGAAAACCGATATCAAGGAAACTGATAAAGGCTATGAACTGGTCGTAGATCTTCCGGGATTTACCAAAGATGAAGTAAAGGCTGACCTGGAGAATGGTTATCTGACTATCAGTGCAGAGAAAGGCCTGGATAAAGATGAGCAGGAGAAAGAAACCGGACGTTATATCCGTAAGGAACGTTACGCAGGTGCCTGCAGCCGTAGCTTCTATGTAGGTAAAGAAGTTGAGAAAGAAGACATTAAAGCAGAATTCAAACATGGTATCCTCACATTATTTGTACCAAAGAAAGAAGCAAAACCAGCAGTAGAACAGAAGAAAACAATTGCCATTGAAGGCTGATGAATAAATATTCTGACTGACCCGTTAAGGGTCGGCCAGAGATTAAAAACAGATATAAAAATAAAAGCTTACACTAAAAGATTGAAGATAAAAGGTTGAAAAAGCCTGTAAAGATAGATTTGGAAAGTAAATCTGGTGAACAGATTTGACATATATAAAATATATTAGAAAAGGAGATATGACTTATGTTAATGCCTAGTATTTTTGGAGAAAATTTATTTGATGACTTTTTTGGAGATTTCCCGTTCTATTATGATGACAGAGCAATGAAGGATGCAGAGAAGAAACTTTATGGACATAAAGCAAATCATGTAATGAAAACTGATATCAAGGAAATGAATAACGGATACGAACTGGTTGTAGATCTTCCAGGATTTAAGAAAGATGAAGTTCATGCAGCACTTGAAAATGGTTATCTGACCATCAGTGCAGAGAAAGGCCTGGATAAAGACGAGAAAGAAAAAGAGACAGGACGTTATATCCGCAGAGAACGTTATGCAGGTGCCTGCAGTCGTAGCTTTTATGTAGGTAAGGAAGTACATCAGGACGACATCAAAGCAGAATTCAAACATGGTATCCTGACATTATTTGTTCCGAAGAAAGAAGCAAAGCCAGCAGTGGAACAGAAGCACAGCATCTCCATTGAAGGATAATAGATGTTAAGTTACAGCAACGGGAGGTCAAATCTTTTGGCTTCCCGTTGTTTGCATAATGAGGATTGCAGAAATATGAAGTCAGGAATGATTGCGTTAGAATGTGTTTATGAGGGAAGGTGATGATATTGAAAAGAGATTACTATGAAGTTCTTGGCGTGAACAAAAACGCAGATGCAGCAACGATTAAGAAAGCATACAGAAAACTGGCAAAGAAATATCATCCGGACAGTAATGAGGGAAATGCTTCGGCAGCAGAGCATTTTAAGGAAGTAAATGAAGCCTATGATGTTCTGAGTGATGAGAAGAAACGTAAACTGTATGATCAGTTTGGCCACGCTGCTTTTGAAGAAGGTGCCGGTAATTATGGAAACGCACAGGGAAGTCCTTTTGGCAGTGGCTTTGGCGGAGCACAGGGCAATCCATTTGGCAGCGGTTTCCATGGCTCGTACAGTGATGGCAATGGTTATCATGAATATCATTTTGAAAATGGCGAAGATATGGATGATATCCTGAAGAACATCTTTGGTGGTGGATTTAAGAAGAGTAAATCATCAGGTGGTTTTGGAAGCAGTGGCTTCGGTGGCAGTGGTTTTCACGGAAGCGGTTTTGGCGGATTCGGAAGTAATGGAACTGATGGTTTCGGCAGTGGCTTTGGTACGGGCGGAAGTGATTTCCGCAGTCAGGGCTTTGGTGGTTCTTACAGCAGTAAAGGTGAGGATCTTCATGCAGAGGTTACTGTCAGCTTTGATGAAGCTGCTTTCGGTGGAAAGAAGGTTATCCGCCTGCAGAGCAGCAACGGTGGCGTCCAGAATTACGAAGTCAATATTCCGGCAGGTATTGAATCCGGTAAATCTATCAGACTTAAAGGAAAAGGATATCCGGGAGTCGGCGGAGGTGAAGCCGGTGACCTGCTTCTGAAAGTAAACGTTCAGGATAAACCCGGATATAAACGGGAAGGCAGAGATGTTTACACAACTGTAAATATCCCATTTACAACAGCAGTATTTGGCGGTGAGGCGAAGGTTCACACTATTTACGGTGATGTTCTCTGTAACATAAAACCAGGTACTCAGTCCGGAACGAAGATACGTCTGAGAGGTAAGGGTATCGTTGCCATGAACAATCCGTCTGTACACGGTGATGAATATGCAACTGTACAGATTGAAGTTCCGACAAATCTGACACCGGAAGCAAGACGGAAACTGAAAGAATTTGAGCAGGAATGTAATGGAAGCCGCAGAAGCCGTGGATTTGGCAGCGGGAGTGCGGCGTGAAGAGTAATCAGAAATATTTTTGAGAATATAGTGAAGCAATTTTACAGAGAAACGAAAAGGATACATGCACAGTAACATTACCGTGTATGTATCCTTTTAGCATAATAGGGAAAAATATTCTATGAGCTTTTTCTGATATAGAATATTGTTTATCTGGGTTCTTTTCCATCACGGAAGAGCATCATCATTTCCTTGGTCAGGCTGATATTATTGCCCTGATCCGGGATTTTGTCACGTTCTACCCACTGTGCCATGGAGAGCTCTTCATGGTCAACGGTCAGGGTATCATCGCCGTCCACATCACAGAAGAATCCGAAAAGCAGGGTACCGCTGAAGGACCATGGCTGGCTTTTGTAATAGCGGAGATTCTTTACCTTAAGGCCAACTTCCTCCATTACTTCTCTGTGAACAGTTTCTTCAATGGTTTCTCCGATTTCTGCAAAGCCTGCGATAAGGGCGTAACGCTTAAATCTGCGGCCCTCATATTTGGAAAGAATGATTTTATCTCCGTTTGTGATTCCTACGATTACTGCAGGACACAGGACAGGGTACTCCTGATTGCCGCAGGAAGGGCATTCCATCATACGTTCTTTTTGGCTGTGCAGCATTGGTTTTCCACAGCAGCCGCAGAACCGGCGCTTGCTGTACCACTGGAAAAGCTGATGTCCTGTAACTCCTGCAAATGCCAGATGCTGTGGCCGGGCTGTCCGAAGATTTCGTATATCCTGGAATTCGTAATCTGGAAGAAGGGTGGTATCCAATTCCGGGATCAGATAGAAACGCTGATCATCGATAGAAAACAGATAAATATACTTGCTGTAGAGATCTGAAACTTTTTCCTCCAGATCCTGAAAACGTGGAAAATAAATATCTGCTTCCCGTTCCTGATGTGGAAGAAGAATACTGCCTTTTTCGTAGGCAAGGATAAAACTGTTCTTATCCGGGGCAGAAGGTTTGTATTCGTTGTGGTAAGTGTGTGGTGCGATATCCTGAATCATAGTAATGTTCCTTTTCTGTTACTGCCGCCGCAGAGTTGTTCTGTGAAATATATTACAGGTGCGGAAGTGAGCAGTAATCTATTATTTATTAAATGAGCAGGCAATCCTGCAGGCAGGATTGCCTGTACATAGTAATAGTATATTACGGCAGTTTTAGAAAAACAAGAGAAGATGTCCAATTGCTACAGGCAATCTATTACTGTGAACGGAGTGGATGGTAACATTTTGGCTTGCATGCCTCGGGATATTACCAGGGAACAGTAATACAGTAACATAAGAAATACTGAAAAAAATAAAAAACGTATTGCACTTTGAAAATGAGAGTGGTATAATCAACTTAACAAATTGGTAATATCAAAAACGGAATAAGTAATACTTGAATGGAGGGATTTTACAGTTATGGGATATGTAAAATGGAGTTATGACACATTAAATACTTTTTGCCACGACGTATTTCGTAAATTTGGTTTTAATGAAGAAGAGACGAATATCATCAAGGATGTTTTGCTTACCGCAGATCTGTACGGGATTGAAAGCCATGGAATGCAGAGAATGGTAAGATATGATAAAGGAATTGAGAAGGGAACCATCCATCCGGATGCGAAACCTGAGGTCGTATTTGAGACACCTGTATCAGCAGTGATCGACGGACATGACGGTATGGGACAGCTGATTTCCCATTTTGCAATGGAGAAAGCTATTGAGAAGGCGAAGAAAACAGGTGTTGGATTTGTATCTGTAAGAAACTCCAATCATTTCGGTATTGCAGGATATTATGCGGAAATGGCTTCCAAACAGGGCTTACTTGGTATGGCATGTACCAACTCGGAAGCAATCATGGTACCTACCTTTGGACGAAAAGCAATGCTTGGTTCCAATCCCATTGCAGTGGCAATGCCGGCAGAACCTTATCCATTCCTTTTTGACTGCTCCACAACAGTAGTTACCAGAGGAAAACTGGAAATGTATAATAAGATGGGGAAACCACTTCCACAGGGCTGGGCTCTGGGAGCAAATGGTCAGGAAAGCACAGATGCCCCGGATGTACTTGCCAATATTGTTGCCAAGAAGGGCGGCGGAATCATGCCACTTGGTGGTAATAAAGAGGTAAACGGAAGTCATAAGGGTTACGGTTATGGAATGCTCTGCGAGATTTTCAGCTCCATCTTTTCCATGGGTGTTACTTCTGATAAATGCTGTACATTTAAAGACAAGACAGGTATCTGTCATGGATTTGCTGCCATTGATCCCGCAATCTTCGGAAATGCAGATGATATCAGGGCACATTTTTCCGAATATCTGGAAACTCTTCGTCAGAGTCCAAAGGCAGAAGGCGCAGAGCAGATTTATACTCATGGTGAGAAGGAAGTATTTGCAGAAAAAGAGCGCAGAGAGAATGGCATTCCTGTAAATGACAACACAATGGTTGAGCTTGCCAACCTCTGCAATTATCTGAAGGTTGATTTTGGCTCTTACTTCAAGGGCTATGAACTGCCGAAGGACAGTAAGTTCTTTAGTGGTAATTATTAAATAAGCGCCCATCATGCTGATAACCATAACTATAGAATATATCATATAAAATTACTTTTTTTGAGACGCCCGTTTATCAGCATGTGGAAATAAAAAGAAACTGCATAATCAGATACGACCGGTAGAATTTACAGATCGTATCTGATATGCAGTTTTTTGTTTTCTTTAATTTTCTTCAGTATTCTTCGGACAGTTATGAGCATTCATGTCATCGTTGTCTGTCATAAGATATTTGCGGATCGCAAACAGAACTGCGATACTGAGTACGCCAAGAAGAGTTTCTGCTGGCCCGAGGTGTTCGACTACCATCTGACGTGCTGTGGCAAACATCAGAACCTCAACAACTGTCTGTGCGGAATGCTGGCAGAGCATTTTTACAAATTCCACGCCTACTACCAGAGACAAAGCCTGAGAAAGGAAAGTGCTGAAAAATTCTGTATCCATGGACATAACAGAAGTATCTGCAACCTCCATGATCAGCCGGAAGCCTGCCAGTGCGATCACCAGCAGAATTACCATAGAAAGAGCAATTTCCGCGTAGCGTGAAATATTGTAAATGATTGTGTTAAAGTGTTTACGAATGTTATGGTTAACCTGTCGTTTGGGGCTCATAACTGTGAGTCCTTTCTGTTTTGTTGTATATGGTGAATGTAAAGAAGCGTAACTGTTTATAGTGTTACGAAAAAGATTAATATAAATAATCTTTATTTACATAACCATATTTGCAGAGTTTCTGGGAGTAAATATACCAGTACTGTGCATCAGTTGTATCCACAAGCTGAACTGTATCGCCGGAATATAACTGTCCGATCTCGTTGGAAGAGTCGTAAGCCTTCGCAGAGCGCAGAGCCAGATAACCGGTAGCAACACTGACTGTTCTGGTGGCATATGTGGTTGTTCCGCCAATCAGATAATCTTTATTTACATATCCGTTTTTTCCTAACTTCTGAGAGTAAACGTACCAGTACTGGGAATCGCTGGTGTCGATAAGCTGAACTGTATCGCCGGAATACAGCTGTCCGATCTCATTGGAGGAATCATAAGCTTTTGCGGAACGCAGAGCCAGATAACCCTTGGCAACACTGACAGTCCTTGAATCTCCGGAAGAACTTTGTGCACTGGCATCAGTATCGCCACTGTAATATAAGTAATCTTTATTTACATAGCCGGATAAGTTCAGTTTCGGAGAATAGACATACCAGTACTGAGGATCACTGCTGTCAGAAACTGTTACAGTATCACCGGAGTATAACTGTCCGATCTCGTTGGAAGAGTCATAAGCCTTTGTAGAACGCAAAGCCAGATAACCCTTGGCAACACTGACAGTATAAGAACCGGACGAACTTGTCGGCTGTGATGAGAGGAAATACAGGTAATCGTTATTTACGTATCCGGATCTGTTCAGTTTTGGAGAATAGACGTACCAGTAATCACTGGTGGTATATTCTGTAACTTCAACAGTATCACCGGAATACAGCTCGCCGATCTCGTTGGAGGAATCATAATCCATGGCAGAGCGCAGAGCCAGATACCCTTTACTTACACCTACCTGATAAGTGTCAGATGCCATAACAATCTGTGAGCTGCAGGGTACAGATACAGCAGCAATCGTAGCTGCAAGAATCATGGGAATTGCAATATTTTTTCTTTTTTTCATAGTGAACCCCTCCTTTGGGTTATTATGTACTCTGAGAGTACATTATTTAATTATAGTAATCGTAAATCGTTCTGCTTAAGGTAGCGATCGTATTCTGTGCGGAACCGGCGCTTGAGAGATTCTGGGACATAAATACGATTACTATGTCATTTTTGGAATCATAGATGATTCCGGCATCATTTTCCACGTTGTCAAGTTCTCCGGTTTTATTTGCGGTTTTGACTCCTTCCGGAAGCTGTGCGGGAATTTTGTTACAGCGTGTCTGTGCCTTGAGCAGATTAAACATATCAGTGGCATGGGTGTAGCCGGATGTATCCTGTTTATAAATCTCCTGCAGGAGATGACCACAGTCTCCTACAGATGTGTAGTTATCATCATTCTCATTGCTGGCAAGGAGCATACGTCCCATGTGAGTCTGGTCATAGCCATGTGCCTGGCAGAAACTGTTGACAGCCTGCATACCTGCTGCGGAATCACCGCCGCCAAGATAAGTTGTCAGGGTATTGGCTGCATCGTTATCGCTGATTGTGATCATGGAGTACAGATTGGAGTCTACAGAATCCCTGCCGTATTGTCCGGTTATCTGATCATAATTCTCGTAGACAGCTCCCATGATATAGAGCTTGATCAGGCTTGCAGCCTGCATTTTCTGATCATTAAGACTGCCCTCGGTTCCATTTACAAGATCGGATATGAAAACAGCCCAGGTTCCGTTTTCAGCGGGAAGCTGACTTTGAACCTGTTTTAAAATTGTCTCCAGTTTCTCATCTGTGACCGGTTCTGAAGATGTGCCTGCCCCGGAACCGTTAAAGACGCTTTCAGAACTCTCTGAAGATGAAGAAGGGGAAAGCATTCCCTGACCTTCTACGGATGTTCCCGCGGCCTCTGCATTTTCAGCAGCATGACTGCTGTATGCAGGAGTAACAAGAAGGCTGAGCGATAGCAGAGGTATTAATAATTTTTTTGAAAACATTGCGTTCACCACCTGTTAAATATTTACTGTAAAACATTCGGAATCTGTTGATCTGTTATATAAATCGTATTTCTTTATATTTAGATAAATCAGGTTTAAAAGTCTTATTGTGCAGGCACAAATGATTTTTAAAATCTGATATCTGTATATACAAAATTATACAGTGTTTAGAGTTGTGTTACAAGTGTATTTACAGTTGATCTTAAAATTTATTATATGGCTGCCGGTTACTGTTGGCACAATACTTGAGATGCGTTCATACAATTTGTAGGAATACGGGCGTGAAAAATCCGCATATCTGATTATATATTTTGGATTGTATAAATGCTACAATAAAATCATCAGAAACGAGACAAAGAACGGCAAATTAAACAAATAAATGTGGGAATGTGGGGGCATTTTCATATTGCATGAGGAGGTAGATTATATGTTAACACCGAAACAGAATATGCTGGAAGTTATAAAAGGCGGAAATCCTGACAGATTTGTTAATCAGTATGAAGCAGTACAGCTTCTTTTTCATCCGTTTATGTTTGCAAACCCGCTGCTTCAGCCGGGTCAGGAAAATGTAGTGAATGCATGGGGGGTAACCAATACTTTCCCGAAAGGAGTTCCGGGTTCTTTTCCTGTACATACTCCTGACAAGATCGTGGTAAAGGATATTGAAGACTGGAAAGACTATGTACATGCACCGTCTTTGAAATTTACCCAGGATCAGTGGGATATGGTGAAGGCTCAGTATGATGCAGTTGACGGAGAACAGGCATTTAAAGCAGCTTTCGTTGCACCGGGATTATTTGAGCAGACTCATCATCTGTGTGAGATCAGTAATGCGTTGGTTTATTATATTACTAATCCGGATGAAATGCATGATCTGATCAAATATCTGACAGAGTGGGAACTGGAACTTGCTGAAGGTATCTGTTCCAACCTTCATCCTGATGCATTATTCCATCATGATGACTGGGGTGGACTGGACAGTACATTTATGAGTCCTGCAATGTTTGATGAATTTTTACTTGAGCCATATAAAGAAATTTACGGATATTATCACAGTCATGGTGTTGAGCTGGTTATCCATCATTCTGACAGTTACGCAGCAACACTGGTTCCTTCTATGATTGAGATGGGAATCGATGTATGGCAGGGATGTATGGAAACCAATAATCTTCCGGAACTGATCAGGAAATATGGCGGAAAGATCAGCTTCATGGGCGGTATCGAAAATCGTGCAGTTGATTTTGAGGGCTGGACAGATGAGAATTGTGATGCAGTGGTACGTCGTGTCTGCGAAGAATGTGGAAACAAATACTTTATTCCATGTATCGCTCAGGGTGGCCCTGGTTCTGTTTATCCGGGTGTTTATAAATCTCTCTGTGATTCCATTGACAAGCTGAATGAAGAGAAATTTGGCATTAAGGCATCTGAATCTACAAGGCTTCCATGGCAGATTATGTTCTGATCTCAGGTATTTGTCAGTGGCAAAACGGAATACAAATATCTGTCCGACATTTAGATGAAATTTCAGGTGTTGCAGAGGATGATGCTATGGAGGTGTTTGAAAATGATTATTATTGGTGAGAAAATTAATGGTTCTATCCCGATCGTTGCAGAAGCGATTGCGAAAAGAGACTCTGAATTTATTAAAGCAAGAGCAAAGCTTCAGGCGGAAAGCGGAGCTACTTATATTGACTGTTGCGCTTCTGTTCCGGAAGCGGAAGAAGTGGAAACATTGAAATGGATGATCGACTGTATCCAGGAGGTTACAGATCTTCCGATCTCAATTGACAGCCCGAGTCCGGATGTTCTGGCACAGGCTTATAAGTTCTGTAAGAAACCTGGAATTTTTAACTCTGTATCAGGAGAGGGACATAAGATTGATACGATTTTCCCGATCATGGCTGAGCCGGGAAATGAGGGATGGCAGGTAATTGCGCTGCTGAGTGACAATACAGGTATTCCGAAATGTGCAGCAGACCGTCTGAAAGTTTTTGACAAGATCATGGCGAAAGCGAAAGAGTACGGAATTGCTCCGGACAGGATTCACATTGATCCGCTGGTTGAGATGCTTTGTACTTCTGAAGATGGTATTGCAACGAATATTGAGACGATCACAAGTGTACGTGAGCAGTATCCGACCATTCATATTACGGCAGCAATCAGTAATATTTCCTTTAATCTGCCGGTTCGTAAGCTGATTAATTACGGGTTCCTGGTACTGGCAATGAATGCAGGACTGGACAGTGGAATTATGGATCCGACAAATAAGGATATGCTTGGACTGGTTTATGCAACAGAAGCATTACTTGGTCTGGATGATTATTGTATGGAATATATAGGGGCTTACAGAGAAGGCTTAATTGGTACAACAAAGAAGAAGTAAGTTGAATCTGCAGAAACTGTGTAAATGAATTAAGTGGTTGGAATCTGAAATTGAGAAATAACAGGAGGATTTGATTATGTCTAAGATAAATGAAGTTGCGGAATTAGTTGAAAAAGGGAAAGCGAAATTAGTAGGACCGGCTGTACAGGAAGCCATTGATGAGGGTGATGATCCGGTTGCGATTCTGAATGATGGTATGATCAGTGCGATGTCTGTAGTTGGTGAGAAATTCAAAAATGGTGAGATCTTTGTTCCGGAGATGCTGGTTGCAGCTCGTGCTATGAAGAAAGGTGTTGAGGTTCTGAAACCGCATCTGGCATCTGGTTCTACAGGTGCACTTGGTAAGGTTATCATTGCTACGGTTTCCGGTGACCTTCATGATATTGGTAAGAATCTGGTTGCCATGATGATCGAGAGTGCCGGATTTGAGGTGATCGATCTTGGAGTCGATGTTCCGGCGGCTAAGATTATTGAGTGCTATAAAGAGAATCCGGATGTTAAGATCATTGCTCTTTCTGCGCTGCTGACTACTACTATGCCGGCTCTGAAGGAGACTGTTGAGGCGTTGAATGCGGCGGATTTCAGAGGTAATATTAAGGTTATGGTTGGCGGAGCACCGATTACAGAAGCTTTTGCTGAGGAAATTGGTGCTGACGGATATTCTGATGATGCGGCTAGTGCGGCGTCACTGGCTAAGAAGTTGGCGGCTTGATCTGATTGCTTGTGCGGGTTTAGTATAACATGAAAATATTATGAGGGGACTGCTCTGGGGAGTGGTCCTTTCGTGTATTTTGGGATTTTTGGGAGTGTGTTATAATGGAAAAAAGGGGACGCTCAGAAAAATATTTTATTTCATGTGCGGTTTCGGGGTCTAAGATATTCTAACCTCTCAGAAATCTGCTAAAGGCATGAGCAGCCTTCTCAAACTCGCTCCGTTGCAAACTTCGCTCAGACAGTGATACAGTCTGCTCATAACGCAGATTTCTGAGAGCTAAGAATATCTAAGACCCCTGCAAATGCACATGAAATAAAATATTTTTCTGAGCTGGCTGTTGGCTGTTGTGATGATTGGATTGGATATGTGGGAGGTTTTTATGGCTTGGGTTAAGTTTGTGCGTGAAGGGATTGAGATAGAGGTGAATGCCGGGATGTCTGTGTTGGAAGCTGAGATTCGGGCGGGTTTGAGGCCGGATGCGCCTTGTGGCGGGCTGGGGAAATGTGGGAAGTGTCTGGTTAAGATTAATGGTGAAGTTGTTAAGGCGTGTCAGATTCGGATTGGTGAAGGTGAGACTTGTGTAGTGGAGACATTGGACAGGGCTGGCAATGAAAAGATTTTGACGGATGGATTTAACAGAGAAGTTGTGTTTGAACCGGGACTACGGATGGCTCAGGTTGAGCTGGAGAAGGCGAAAACAGGGGAGAAGCGGTCGGACTGGCAGAGGCTGCTGGATACGCTGGCGGAGACAGATGGTGAGGTTGAGCCGGGGCAGATGGAGGTGGATCTGAAGCTGGCGGGTGAATTGTATGGGATGCGCAGGGATTCTGATGAATGGTATGTGATTTACAGTAGACGGCGGATTCTGGAAATGAGGAAGGAAGCTGGTCGGAGGTGTCTGGCAGCGTTTGATATTGGGACGACTACCATTGCGGGGTATTTGCTGGATGGTGCGGATGGGAGGACTCTGGCAGTTGAGAGCAGGATGAATCCGCAGGCGCAGTATGGTGCGGATGTGATCATGCGGGCGAATTATTCGCTGGAGCATGGAACAGAAGCGTTAAGTATGTGTGTTCGGAAAGCGGTTAATGAGATGTTGGGAAGTCTGGCAGAGGATGCAGGGATAAGGAGAGAGGATGTTTTTCAGGTGTGTGTTGTGGGAAATACCTGTATGCATCATCTGTTTCTGGGGATTTCTCCGGCTTCGCTGGTACATGCGCCCTATACTCCGGCTGTGAGTGAGAGGCTGGTGCTGAATGCGGGGGATTATGGTCTGGCTGTGCAGGAGCGTGCAGAGTTAATCATGCTTTCGGATATTGCAGGATATGTGGGAGCGGATACCTGTGGATGTCTGCTGGCTATCAGGCAGGATCAGCAGGAAGAGATTTCTCTGATGATCGATATTGGAACGAATGGTGAGATGGTTCTGGGAAACAGGGAGCGGATGGTGACCTGTTCTACTGCGGCCGGGCCTGCTTTTGAGGGTGCGAAGATTGAGTGTGGAATGCGTGGCGCGGCCGGGGCTGTGGATCATGTGAAGTATGAGGATGGGAAGTGGAACTATACAACTGTTGGGAATAAGCCAGCGGTTGGTTTGTGTGGTTCGGGATTGATCGATCTGGTGGCGGGTCTTCTGGATGCTGGAATGCTGGATGAGAATGGTGTGCTGAGAAGCGGACAGGAGAAGCAAGGTGTGTTTATTCTGGTACCGCCAGAGCGGGGCGGTAATGAGAGAGGGGTTTATCTGACTCAGAAGGATCTCGGAGAGGTTCAGCTTGCGAAAGCTGCGATTGCAGCGGGAATTCAGATGCTTATGGAGCGGCTTGGGATTACAGAAGATGATATCTGTTCGGTATATATTGCAGGTGCTTTTGGCAACTATATGGATCCGGTCAGTGCCGGGAAGATTGGCTTGCTTCCGGCGACGCTTGTGAAGAAAGTGCAACCAGTGGGAAACGCTGCTGGTGAGGGTGCGAAGATCGCACTTGTGAATGAGAAGGAAATGCTGGAGATGGATGAGCTGGTGAGAAAGATTGAATTCGTTGAACTGGCTGCTTCGGCTGATTTTCAGGATCATTTTATTGATGAACTGGGATTTGAGACAGGTGAATGATTTTATCTGCCTGATGAGGTTGCTATAGATTATACAAGAGAGTAAGGGGTTAGATTATGGATATAAAAAAAATAGAGCAAATGGGAATGGAGCAGGGGTTTTCGCATGTGGTGTTGCTGGATTGTGATACGATTGAGCTGAAGCCGGAGGTTCGACAGATGTGTGCAGCGGATACCTGTCATAAGTATGATAAGTGCTGGAGCTGTCCTCCGGGATGTGGCTCTCTTGAGGAATGTGAAGCGAAAGTCCGGCAGTATAAGTATGGGATTATTGTTCAGACAGTTGGTGAATTGGAGGATGTTTTTGATGGCGAGGGAATGATGGAAACGGAAGCCAGACATAAGGAGTATTTTGTGGAATTTGAGAAGAAACTTCGGGAGATTTATCCGGATATGCTGGCGATTGGTGCGGGATGCTGTACGAAATGTAAGGTCTGTACTTATCCGGATGCTCCATGCAGGTTTCCGAAACAGGCTTTCTCATCGATGGAGGCTTACGGGATGCTGGTAACACAGGTCTGCCAGGCCAATGAGCTACAGTATTATTATGGGGATTGTACGATTGCTTATACGAGCTGTTACCTTCTGGAATAACATTTTAGCCGAATCAGGTAAGTCCACTGCGGAGCAGTTATTTGGTGTAGCGAAGCGGATTACGAATATCTGCTTGATTTAAATCAAGTAAATTCTCTGGTTACTGTTCACTGGTAATATCCCGCGAGGTGTTTTTTGTGAGCGAAGGTCACAGAAAACCCGAGATATACCGCGCGAATTTATGCGATTAGCATAAATTAAGTTTGCGAAGCAAACGATACTCCTTGGGCATTGCACAAGGAGGTTCATATTTCCTGCATCGCGAAGCGTGTTACTGAGAACGGAGTGAACAGTAACATTCTCTGTGGAGGTTGCGGAAGGGGAAGTCAGTTTTCGTTGTAAATAACAGTGAGCTATGATAAAATACAGATATTGAAAGCTCAGAGCGTGTTTGAAAAAACAAAAAATCCTTCGCCGCAGGGCGGGGGATTTTTGGCAGAAGGTATTAAGGGTGGCTTGAGGATATGACAGTACTGGAACAGTTAAGAAAAACAATTGAAGACGGACATCCGGGGGAGACAGAGAAGCTGGTGAGGGAGGCATTGAAGCAGCATATTCCTGCAGGGCGGATTGTGGAAGAGGCCATGACTCCGGCTATGCGAACAGTGGGGGAGAATTACAAATCCAATGGTGCGGATATTATTAAAATTCTGGCAGCAGCCCGAAGTGTGCGCAAGGGTTTTGAATTGTTGGAGGAACAGGACTCGCAGTTTGGCAGGAGGAATATCGGAACTGTAATCCTTGGAACGGTGGAAGGTGATCTGCATGATGTAGGTAAGAATCTGGTTGCAATCATGTTTCGCAGTGCCGGATTTAAGGTGATCGATCTGGGAGTGGATATTTCTGAGAAGCAGTTTCTGCGTGCAGTGAAACAGAATCCGGATGTGTCGATCGTGTGTATCTCTTCACTTCTGAGTACTTCAATCCCGGAGATGGAGCAGGTGGTGAAGTCTCTGAAACGAAGCAGCAGTAAGCATAAATTTAAGATTATGGTTGGTGGAGGTGCAGTAACGGAGCAGCTGGCGAAGAATATGGGAGCAGATGCCTATACAGAGAACTGTATTGAGGCTGTGGAAGTTGCGAAGACGTTTATTGTGTGAGAACCGGGCTGACAGGTACGTATAAGAAAGACATAATGTGAGTTAAATTGCTATAGAATTGACTGGTAAAATAGGTGCTTCAATTATGTGACAGGAGGATTGTAGACTTGCAGCTGTCATCAGTTTATTTATATGAAAAAATAAAAGAGAAATATGAAATTACGGAAAGGGGAACTTTATCCGGTTCAGACGGATATCTGCGCCCTTTTTTGTGTTATGAAAAAAAAGAAACATTTCGGCAGGGGCATGTTTATGTGGTGCAGAGATGTGCTAAAGAGTGGGAACCTGCAGTTCTGACTGCTGAAAATATATTCTGGGTATTTTGTGGGAGAGAGAAAATTGATGCTGCATCAGAAGAGTTTCAGCAGATTTCGTATATTCATATTGCACTTGAAAGTCTGGAAGAAATAGCAGAATTTATGAATGATGTGCAGGAGATTTTTGATGCGGCTGATGAATGGGAACGGAAGCTCCATAATTTGATGTTAGAACATGCCGGAATGGACAGGCTTTTGCAGGTGACATCGGAATTTCTGCAGAATCCGATGACTGTAACAGGACTGGATTTTACCTTCGTGGCGGAAGCGGGAAGCGAGTATCTGCCGCCGAGGGCGCGGCTGTATACAGATGACGGGTTGAATATGGAATATGTAAATGCACTTTTGCAGAATGAGACTTATCGAGATATGGCAGATACGCATGAATATGTGATGTTTCCGGCTTACATCAGTGGATGTCGTTCGATGAACAGAAATCTGTTTGTGGATGGGAAAGCAACTCACAGGCTGGTTCTGACTGAGTGCAGATCAGAGATTACACTGAGAGTTATCTGTGTACTGGATATTCTGGTGGAGAAACTGGAGTATTTGCTTGCGCATGAAGCGGAGGAAGAAGATCCGGACAGGGATATGGAGCAGATTTTTGTCAGGATTTTGTCGGACAGAACTGCGGATTATATGCAGGTGAGCAGAGAACTGAGTGAACTGGGATGGAGCGGAAATCATGAATATATGTGCCTGATCCTGCAGATTACCTATCTGAATCAGCAGAATCTTTCCACAAAGGCAATCTGCCGATATATTAAGAAGAAATTTGAGGATTCTGTGAGTTTTCTTTATCAGGATGAAATTGTGGCATTTTTTGACCTTACCAGACTTGGAAAAAGCCAGGAGGAAGTAGCCGGAAAACTGGTTTATTTTATCAGGGATACTTATCTGAAAGCCGGATACAGCAGGGTGATGACAGGACATATGAATCTGAGACGGCAGTATGTGCAGGCGAAGACGGCTCTGGATGTAGGAAGCCGTAAGAAGCCTTATCTGTGGATTCATTATTTCGGTCAGGTGGCACTGACCTATATTCTGGAACAGGCAACAAGAAGACTGCCGGGAACAATGATCTGTCATGAAGGGCTGCTGGAATTGAAGAAGCATGATGAGGAGAATCAGACTCAGTACATGGAGACATTGAGAGTGTATCTGGAGCAGCATCTCAGTGCAACCCAGGCGGCAAGGGAATTGTTTATCCACCGCAGTACGTTTCTTTACAGGCTGGACAGGATTAAGGAAATCCTGCAGTCTGAGCTGGATGATCCGGAGGAGATTTTTTATCTGGAATTGTCATTCAGGCTGCTGGAGCAGGAGCAAGAGAAAGAATAGTACGGGAACAGAATAGTGCAGATATCTGGAAAGGTCAATTATTTGTGGAGGGAGATATTTTGATAAAAAAATTCAGGTACGCCTCTGGGCGTACCTGAATAAATATTAAAAGAGATATTATGTTATTTAGCTTCTTCTTCGGCAGCAGCCTCTTCTTCAGCTTCCAGAGCCGGGTCTACGTGAACGGCGGCTACGGATACAACTGCAGCTTCAAGGTCTGTCTTTAAGTCTACATCTTTGTCCTGGGCGATGGCGAGGTCTTTGACTTTGATTACGTCGCCGACTTTCATGTCACCGACATCTACCATAATTTTGTCTACCAGTGCTGATGGGAGAGCTCTGAAGGAGATTTCTTCCAGATGCTGCTGTAATACACCGGCTTCCAGTTTGTCGTGGTTTACAAGTACGATCTCTGCTACGGAATGTACTTTCTCGTTGCTTACCAGTGCCTGGAAATCTATTTCATCCACCTGTCCTTTTAACGGATTGAACTGAATCTCTTTGATCAGTACGTCATATGACTGACCATCTACATCCAGCATAATCTGGCTTCCTTTGTTACTTGTCTTGAGAAGTTTCTCGACAGCAGATTTCTCGATTTTAACAGGAAGAGAACCTTCCATTTCTCTGCCAAATACGTTACCTGTAACGTAGCCTTCTCTTCTTAATCTTTTGGCCTTTGTGTCCATTGTTCTTTTTTCAGCTTTTAAAGTATTCATTTGACTTTTCCTCCATTTTACAGCTGAGGTGACACGCTTGACACTATCTTTAATTTATGAGCATCCGAAATGCTCCAGGTGGTGTTAAGTATTTTTGAGTATTCAGTTGTTTGTTCTTTATCTTTGTTACAGCTGTATTATAACACGCTAGAAATAAAATGCAAGAGGAAAATGTGAAGAGTTTGTGAAATTTAAGTAAACACAAACAAAGCCCTCCGGAAGTGACCGCTTCCGGGGGCTTTGCATTTAATCTAATTAATCATTAATTACAGAGTATCATTTCTTCTGATATAACCAGGCTGTTCAGCCGGGGAAACGATTTCTTTTTTATGAATGAGGTTTGCCCATTTGTCAACTACTTCATTCTCTACGTGAACACCCTCACCTACAGTAACTTCAGCGAGAACAACACTGTTTCTTACAACAGCACCTTTTTTAATGACGCATCCACGACCGATTACGGAATTCTCAACAGTACCTTCAATCTGGCAGCCGTTGGAGATTACGGAATTCTTCACATCTGCAGTATTGAAATACTGAGTCGGGCAGGAATCATTGGTACGTGTATAGATTGGCCAGTTATCATGGAAAAGTTCCTGAGCTGACTTGTAATTAAGGAGAGCCATGTTTGCAGCATAGTAACTTGGGAAGTCTGTAATGCTTGCAAAGAATCCCTTGTGTGCAACGCCGCGGATGTCCAGAGTTTCGCATTTATCATTCAGGATGTCTGCCAGTGTATACATGGAAGAAAGATTCTTGGCTTCTTTGATCAGGCTGATGAAAAGCTCTGTTTTCATAACACAGGTATCCATATAAACATACTGATTCTTCTTATTACCATGATTCGGTTCGATGGATTCCACACCTTTCTGGCGGTTCAGTCCCAGAACATTACAGGTAAGATAAGCCTCTTTTGCGTTATCAACAGCGTGATAAAGCAGGGTAACATCTGCACCGGACTCAATGTGTGTATGTAAAAACTGGTCAAAATCAATTGAATAAACCATATAGCTCGGGGCAATGACAACATACGGATGATTCATTCTGCTGAGGGACTCCATGTTGTCCAGATAGCAGGAGATATCGGTGTTATAGATATCATTGTCATTATTGTGCTCTGAGAAGAGAAGCTGAAGTTTGCCGCTCTTGGAGTTGATGTTGTAATGACGTCCTGTTCCAACGTGTTCTACAACAGAACGGGGTTTATTATTGATATAGACCTGAATACGGTCAATGTCGCTGTTGGTCATATTGGAGATAGGGAAGTCAATGACTCTGTATCTGCCAAGGAAGGAAAACGCACCAATCGGGCGATAATCCTGCATACCATCTACATAAATATTTCTCCCGGAAGAGCTTACGATTCCAAATGCCTTATACATATTATTCTGCCCCCTTTACGCGTTTCGCTACAAGCTCAATGTGTTCACTGTCTGCGGCACCGACAACTGCACCTTTACCGATGCGGACACCGTCAGCTACAAGTGCACGCTGAACAACGGCACCCTCTTCTACAACAACACCCGGCATCAGTACACTGTCGATAATTCTGGCACCTGCACCAATCTTAACACCTGTAAAGAGAACGGAATGCTTAACTTCGCCCTGAACAGCACAGCCCTGTGTGATATATGCATCTTTAACATCTGCTTCTGCGCTGATGTACTGTGGAAGTGCGGTAACATCTTCTGTATAAATCTTCCATGACGGATCACCCAGATCCAGTTCATTCTTGGAACTTAACAGATCCATGTTTGCTTCCCAGAGAGAGTCGATGGTACCAACATCTTTCCAGTATCCTTCAAATTCATATGCATAAAGAGTTCTGTTATCGTTAAGCATAGTAGGGATGATATCCTTACCGAAGTCATGGCTGGAATCCGGATTCTTGATATCAGCCATCAGCATCTTGCGGAGGAGTTTCCAGGTGAAGATATAGATACCCATGGATGCAAGGTTGCTCTTCGGATGCTCAGGTTTCTCTTCGAATTCTACGATACGTCCGGATTCATCAGTATTCATGATACCGAAACGGCTTGCTTCTTTCATCGGAACTCCGATAACTGCGATGGTTGCATCTGCCTTTGCTTCTTTGTGGGCTGCAAGCATCTTGTCATAGTTCATTTTATAAATATGGTCACCGGAAAGAACGAGAACGTATTCAGGATCAAATTTATCAATGAAATCAATATTCTGGGAGATTGCATCTGCAGTTCCGCGGTATACATTCAGATTCTCATCTGCTTTTTCACGTGGAGGAAGAACGTAAACACCGCTGTCTTTGGCATCAAGACCCCAGCGTCCACCGGCTGCCACATAACTGTTCAGCTGGATAGATTCATACTGTGTAAGTACACCTACAACATCAACGCCACTGTTGGCACAGTTACTTAAAGGAAAGTCTACGATACGATATTTACCGCCGTATGAAACGGCCGGCTTTGCCACTTTATTGGTAAGATCATGCAGACGGCTGCCACGACCGCCGGCCAGGATCATGGCCAACATACTATTTTGTTTCATAATAGTGAACCCTCGCTTTCATTTGTTATGTAATATTATACATTTTTTTCTGATGTTTTTCCATAGGTTTCTGAAAAAAATATGTAAAAATTTTGCTACAAACCAAGTAAAATCGACGAAAAATTATACATTATATACAAATATCGAGACGAATCGCATGTCAGGGGATTATAGATATATGTAAATTATGCTTATATAGATATTTTATCTCAATGATCCTGCAGAGGGGAGTTGGTTACTGTTCTCTCCGTTCTCAGTAACGTAGCCAAAATTCCAGATTGCCTGCGGCAATGGAATTTTGGCTTGTATGTCTCGGGTTTTCTGTGACCTTCGCTCACAAAAAACACCTCGCGGGATATTACCGGTGAACAGTAATTGAACAGTAACATTTGTTTACAAATTTAAGTGAAACGGGTGGACGTATAATAGTTCTTACGCTATAATAGGTAGGAATTTATAGAAGAAACGCGTAACTGTGAAAATACTGAACAGTTACAGAGAAACAGAGGTTATCACGTGAGTAAAAGAGAAGATTATAAACGATTTATCGTATTTTGTCTGGCGAGTCTCGTGGTTCTGGCACAGGCGGCGGTCTTTGCATGGGTGTGGTATTCCGTTTACAGAGGACAGATCGACGAGCCTTTCTGGCGCAAAGGTAACTGGGTACTGATCGCAATCTACGGTCTGATGTTTGCCCTGTTTGCCAAATTGTACGGAGGACTTAAGGTTGGATATCTTAAGAGGATTGATGTATTTTATTCGCTGACACTGGCACTTTTGTGTACCAATGTGGTGGAATATCTGGAGATCACCCTGATCAACAGATGGTTCCTGAGCGTATGGCCTATGATCGAGATGACAGGAATACAGCTGGTGCTGATCATTATCTGGATATTTGGTTCAAGGTATATCTATTCCGGACTTTACCGCGCACGCCGGCTTCTGGTTATTTATGGTGACCGGGATCCGGGGGACGACCTGATCCATAAGATGAATTCCCGAAAGGACAAATATGACATCAGCGGCAAGGTACACATCAGTGTGGGAGAAGAAAAAATCCATCAGATGATGCAGGATTATGACGGCGTGATCATCTGGGATCTGCATTCAACAGAGAGAAACCGTTATCTGAAATACTGTTTTGCACATTCTGTCCGATGCTATGTGAGTCCGAAGATTTCGGACATCATTCTTATGGGAAGTGAACGCATCCATCTTTTTGACACACCGCTTCTGGTATCCAGAAATATGGGACTGGCAGTAGACCAGCGTGCTGCAAAGAGAGTTATGGATATTCTGATCTCAGGGATCGGCATTATAATCACTTCACCGATCATGCTGATCATAGCGATTGCGGTAAAAGCATACGACAGAGGTCCGGTGTTTTATTTTCAGGACCGTCTGACATTGGGTGGAAAGCCCTTTAAAATCTGTAAATTCCGCAGTATGTGCGTAGATTCGGAGAAAAACGGTGCAAGACTGGCATCCAAGCATGATTCCCGTATCACACCGGTAGGTCATGTGCTGAGAAATCTTCATCTGGATGAGCTTCCTCAGCTTTTCAATGTATTTAAGGGAGATATGTCTCTGGTAGGTCCGCGTCCGGAACGTGAAAGTATTATGCTTGAGTATGAGAAAGAGCTTCCGGAATTCTATTATCGTCTGAAAGTTAAAGCAGGTCTTACCGGATATGCGCAGGTCTACGGTAAGTATAATACAACTCCTTATGACAAATTAAAGCTGGATCTGTTTTATATTGAGAATTATTCCTTCCTGCTGGATATCAAGCTGATCTTTATGACAGTTAAAATCTTTTTCCAGAAAGAAGTATCTGAGGGAGTAGATGACAGACAGGTAAATGCGTTGAAGGATTCCGGGAAAAACGCCGGAGTGTCAGAGAATAAAACGGAGGAATGACAATGAATAAACCGCTGGTATCTGTGATCATGCCGGTTTACAACGGAGAAAAATATATTAGAAAGGCTGTGGAATCCGTCTATGAACAGGGAGTTTCGCTGGAACTTCTGGTGATCGATGACGGTTCTACAGACCATACAGAGGAAGTCCTGTCTGCCTATGAGGGCAGAGAGGACTTTCGGTATATTAAGAATGAACAGAATATGGGAGCTGCAGGCTCCAGAAACAGAGGAGTCGGGCTGGCACAGGGAACTTACATTGCTTTTCTGGATGCAGATGACTGGTGGGAGTCAGGCAAGCTGAAAGAACAGCTGAAACGTCTGGAAGAGACAGGATACGTGCTGTGTTCTACAGGGCGGGAACTGATGAAAGCGGACGGAAGCAGTACAGGACGGACAATCCCTGTAAAAGAGAAGATCACCTACAGAGAACTTCTGAAACATAACAGCATCAACTGTTCTTCGGTAATACTCAGAAGGGATGTGGCGCGTGAATTTCCCATGGAGCATGACGACAGCCATGAGGATTATATCACCTGGCTGAAAATCCTGCGAAAATACGGCTGTGCTGCCGGAATCAACAAACCCTATCTGAAATATCGTCTCAGCGAAGGCGGCAAATCCAGAAACAAACTGAAATCAGCAGCCATGACTTACAATGTCTACAGATACGTCGGTTACGGCAGGATCAGAAGCTGTATTTTTTTCTGTTCTTATGCTGTACATGGAATGTGGAAATATTGCTACTGTTCACTTCGTTCACAGTAACGTAGCCAAAATTCATTCCAGATTGCCTGCGGCAATGGAATTTTGGCTTGTATGTCTCGGGATTTTGGCATATTCATGCCAAAACACCTCGCGGGATAGTGGTGTGTGAACAGTAACAAAATATTTCCATTGACCGAAATGTTAAGTTTCTATTCCATAAATCGTAAAAATATGTTATGCTTGTTGCAGTAAATATGACTTTGCGGTTAATTGCCCGTTACATTGCTGTGCGTTTTTTTGTCTGCCGGTCATCTGAAGAATCTGGCAGAATGGGGTTGTATGTTCACACAGCAGAAGTCAGAAATATGATTAGAGGATAGTACTTAAACATGAAAATAAAAAAAGAGAGAGCGGCGGTGCCGTACTCCTGCCTGATCGATAACATTAAAGTTTTGCTTATCTTTCTGGTAGTATTTAACCATATTATTGCATTTAACCTTGTAAAGGTAGACACTGTAGTGAGATATGTGTGGTATGCGATCACGATTTTTCACATGCCTGCATTTGTTTTTATTTCAGGATATCTGTCAAAGAAACCTCAGAATGTGCTGAAGAATTTTAAGAACCTGCTGATCCCTTATGTTCTGGGATATACCTTAACCTGGTATTCACAGATATGGCTGGGCAGATCTGTAGATTATGAGATACTGCGTCCTACCGGAAGTGTCATGTGGTATATACTGGCACTGTTTATTTACCGCCTTACCATTGAGGCCCTGGGTAAGATCAGATTTATTGTTCCGCTCAGTATCCTGTTCGCATTATGGGCAGGAACCAGACCGGAATTTACCACATTTCTGTCATCATCAAGAATCGTGGTATTTTTCCCGTTCTTTGTTGCGGGGTATCTCTGGAAGAGTGAATATATCACAGCGATCCGTAAATTTAAGGGAAAATGGATCCTGGTGGCAATCTCTGGAGTCCTTTTGTGGGCGATACCGAATTATATGATCCCAAATGAAATGGGAATTGCTATTTTCCGAGGTAATCATGGATATCAGCTCTGTGGCCTGACGGACCCTCAGGGAGTGATCCTCAGACTGCTGATGTATCTGGTATCTTTCGTAGTTGTCTATACGATGCTTGCGTTAGTGCCGGACATCAAACTGCCACTCACCTATGTGGGACGACATACAATGGGAATTTATTTCTTCCATTATCCGATCATGATTATTATGAATGGTTTATACATCCTGATGCTTCCTGTAATGAACAATGTATGGGTGCTTCTGGGAGTATCACTGGTATTTGTACTTGTACTGGGAAGTCTGCCTGTGGATCTGCTTTATACGGGTGTTCTGAATCTGATCGCATTTATCCTGATCAAGAAGGATAAGACAGTCAGAGATGAAGGCCTGGAAGAAGAGTATGACAGCGAATATGATGAATATGAACTTCTCAGAAGAAAGAAAGCCATCGCAGAGCTTGCGGCAACGCTTGATTCAGAGAGTGAGCAGGACGGACATATGGAGAAAATAAATATGGACGAGGATACACCGGATCATACTTCTTCCGACAGTCATGAAGGCTTCAGCAATGTGGCCGGCATGGAGCTGGAGATTGAAGAAGATAATCTGGATGATATCCCTGATGAACTGATCAAAGGGGAAGAGGAGCTTTCGCTGGAAGACCTGATCCAGGAACTGGAAGCTACTACCAGAAAGATGGACAATAAAGAACCATAAACACAAAGGAAGAGTTTTGAGATACAAAAACAGTATTTCAAGACTCTTCTTTTTGTAAAGTTAATGCGAATTTAACATTTTTGTAACGGACAGGTGACGGAAGTTGGGAAGTATGATATAATCAAAGTATCTATCGTATGGAGGTTACTGTGAACGGAGTGAACAGTAACGTATGGAGCAGGAAAACTGTTCGGCAAAATAAGAATATTTTTTTCAGGGGAGTTATGACGAAAGAATGAAGAGAGTAATCACATATGGCACTTTTGATCTTTTTCATAAAGGCCACTACAATATTATCAAAAGAGCAAAAGCACTTGGTGATTATCTGATCGTAGGTGTCACAAGTGAGAGCTTTGACATTGAGCGGGGCAAACTCAATGTGCGGGACAGCCTCATTAAGAGAATCGAGAATGTGCGAAGGACGGGGCTGGCAGATGAGATCATCATTGAGGAATATCAGGGACAGAAGGTCAATGACATCATTAAGTATGATATTGATGTCCTGGTGGTAGGATCTGACTGGAGAGGGAAATTCGATTACCTTAAGAACTACTGTGATGTAGTTTATCTGGAAAGGACCAAGAATATTTCCAGTACAAAGCTTCGCAGTGAAGGTGTTATCTTTAATATGGGAATCGTGACGGATGACATCCGGGATAATGATTTTGTGGAGGAATCCAAATATGTCAGCGGAGTTCATGTGGAACGTGTATTCAGCGAGGATCACGAGACTGCACAGAGATTCTGTGATAAATATGAGTTAGGTTCCTGCTGGAACAGTTATGATGAATTTCTGGCAGATGTAGATATTGTTTATATTAAGACATCGCTGAACCGGAGAGCAGAATATATTGAGCGAGCGCTGAAAAAAGGAAAATATGTGATCAGTGATTCGCCCATGACACTTTCCTCAGAGAAACTGCGCTACCTGTTTCAGGTGGCAAGGGAGAACAATGTGGTTCTCATTGAACGGACCACACTGGTCTACCTGCGGGCGTTTAATCAGCTGGTATGGCTGGTACACAGTAACCTGGTGGGAGATCTGGTAAGTGTCAAATGTGCAATCTCCCAGGATGATTTCGAGGGCGGCAGGACTTTTAATGAGACGGTCTGCACAGCTATCTGCGCAGTACTGAAACTGCTGGGGAAAAACTGCCAGGATATCAACACCAATGCGGTCCGCAATCAGGAAGGCCGTTTTGTATATGATATGATTTCCATGAAATACGCCGGTGCACTGGCGACTATTGAGATCGGAACAACGGTTGACATTGAGAATGAACTTGTGATCATCGGAAGCAACGGCAGGGTAACTATCCCTAATGACTGGTGGAACACCGGATACTTTGAAGCCAATATTTCAGGAAAAGAATTTCTGAAAAGGTACAGCTTTAACTTTGAGGGAAATGGTTTCCGCTATCTGCTGCAGGAGCTGATGATCATGATCAGAGACAAACGGACAGAATGTACCCGGCTTTTCTATGATGAGTCGGTAAAAATAATAGAAATTTTGGAAACAATCAACAGAAAGGACAATTCATGACGGAGAAACAGAAATACCTCCTGAAGCTTTTCAGGGAGGTTGATGAAATCTGCAGAGAACATAACCTCAGATACGTGCTGGCAGGAGGCTCCCTGATCGGAGCTCTCAGACATGAGGGATTTGTTCCCTGGGATGATGATGTAGACCTTTATATGCCACGTCCGGACTGGGAGAAATTCATAGAGATATGCAAAACAGAACTCCCGCCTGACAGAGAGATACAGTGTTCGGAGGTGGACAGAAACTATACAAATTCATTTCCGCGCTACGCATCCACCAATACCTGTGCCATCCATAAGAGCCAGATTATCGGGAAGGACTGCGGCGGAGAAATCATAGACATTCTTACACTGGATCCTGTTCCGGCTGACGACAAAGAATACGAGAAATATAGAACACACATGATGATCTACTCAGATCTTATCAATATTTCTGTAGGCTACAGCGACCGCTGGGAGATACCTGCATCCATGTATCTGAAGTATCTTCTTTCTTATATTTTTCTTGGCAAAAAAAGAACACTGGCAAAGCTTGAGAAGATCATGTTCTCCTATAAAGAAGAGGAATGTGACCGTTATGCCATGCGTTGGGGCGGCTGCCCATTTCTTTTTGATAAGGATATGATGTTCCCTGTAAAGGATGGCATCTTTGAGGGAAAAAAGGCAATGATCCCAAATAAGTGCAGTGACTATCTGATCTGGCATTATGGAGACGAGTGGTCATATATGCCTCCTCATGATAAGAGGGAGGGTCATGTAGCAGTGTGTGTAGATGATCTTCCTTATCAGGAGCTACGTGAAGAATACATGCCGAAGATCAATAAGGAAAGACTGCGCTGGGACAGTGTGTTCCGAAAGTTCTACAATATGCGCATTGCGAAAAAAAGCCATAAGGTCCGCCAGGATGGGCTTGCAATGAAAGCCCGCGCTGTTGCACTGGACCTGCAGAGAGCAATCGATGAATCAGGACTTAAGATCAGTGAGCTGGTGGAAAGCAGGTCTTTCCGTAAGCTGAGTGCACTTTTTGGCTCTTATTATAAGAATCAGCTCAGTGCTGACTTTATCGGAAGGGAAGACTATACCAATATTTATGCCTTTTATCATCCGATACTTGTGGAAATACCTGACGATGTATTCTATGCGGCAATGCTGACTCTGTTTTATACAGAACGTGTATCAAAGGCATATAGAATGCTGCAGATCCGTAAGCAATGGGATCATCTGAGCTCTGATATGGAGAAACTGAAGGAAGATATTGAGCTTTTCCGGAAAGCAGCGGATCACTATGAGTTTCACAGGATGAAGGAAGCAGAGCAGATCATCAGCGACCTTTTGCAGAAATATCCGGGACATCCGGGATTTATGAAATTTAAGTGCAGGTTCCTGATGGAGGATGCGGGAGAGAACCGGATCGAAGCAGAACGTTTTCTTGATAAGGCTCTTAAGATGTTTCCTGAGGATGGTTATTTCCTGAAATATAAGGCAGATATCCTCTGGATGGATGGCGAGATGCAGAAAGCGGCAGAGCTTTATCTTCAGGTAAAGAATAAGACAACTAACGGAATTGTATGGATGGAGATGGACAGATTCTTCAGAGGATACAAATCTGAAATCCTGAAAAGCTGTGAAGAGCTTATTGCAAACCACAACAAGAAGGAGGCTCTCGCATTGATGGAGCTGTGGAGTCGTCTGATACCTGAGGATGATGATATCCAGGGAGCATTATATCTGGCAAAAACAGTGTGTGCACGTACTCAGAGCGAGATAGAGAAAGAAATCGGTGAAATCCGGGCTGTGATCGGCACACAGATGATCACGCCAGTCAGTGTGGAGAAAAATCCGGGAAAAAGCAGAAAACAGATAAAATCAGATAGAACATCAGATGAAACATCGGCTGATGATGTGAATAAAAAAGTATCAGATCCGTCAGCAGAAACTGAAGAAGTTAAAGCGCCGGCGGATATACAGGTTAAAGTTTCAGAAGAACATAAGATGTACAGGAAAGCTCTTACAAGAGCATGGAAGCGGCTGGGGTATTCCGATGAGCTTGCAGAACTGCGCACCCAGATCATCTGTACAGGTGAGGAGAGCGAACTGGAGTGGCTTGCAGAACAGGTACGAAACCGTCAGTTTCGCAGAGAAGAGAAAGCCTGCGCTTATAAGCTGGTGGGTGATGTCAGGATGAAACAGGGACAGACCAGGGAGGCTTTTGCAAATTATAAGAAAGCACTGGAATATGAGATGCCTTCTTATGTGAGAACAGAGCTGTACCGTATTTTTATCAATGATCTGAACGATGGCAGCAGACAGGCGAAAAGCTTTGGAAAGAAGACGGATATTACAGTTGTGCTTGATAAATGGCTTGATAAATATGAAAGTATTGAAGATATTAAGAAGATCGTGCAGACTGTAACTGTTAAGTGACATCAATAGAAATGGAGTAAAGAGTTGAACAAAAAACAAAAGGTGATTTTATCATTATTACAGGAAATCGATGAAATATGCCGCCGGAATAAAATAGAATATTACCTCTCTCCACGACTGACACTCTGCGCAGTGGAAGGGCATCCTTTCCCACAGAATCCCATGTTTGGAGTTGTGCTGATGAAAACAGCGGATATGGAACGGTTCCGTCTGGCTGTGGATGAAGATCCAAGGGAAAAGAGAGCACTGGAATCCATGAAGAGCCACAAATGGTTCTCAGGATTTTATCTGAGATACACCAATACAGATACTCTGTGCCTGAATCTGGACAACACCAGAGACTACGCATTCCCGGGAATAGGAGTCAGTATTTTTCCGCTCAGAACGCCGGCAGCTTCTGTAAAAGCAGAACGCAGATTATCCAGAGATGAGAATGCATGGACAGAGCTCTGTCATATCAACTATGCAGATAGAAATTTCAGGAGCAGGGTGAACCGTACAATTATGCGGCTGCAGTGCATGATAACCGGGCGCCAGGGACAGGCTGCACATTTGTATGACAGGCTTGTCAGATCCTGCCAGCAGCCCGGAGCAAATAAATATATCCTCAAAAGAAGAAAACAGACTACCATTTTCCCTGCAGAAATTTTTGCGGAGAGTAAACGTGTCACTCTGGAAGGTGCAGAACTCCAGGTTCCGGCAAAAACCGCAGAGTATCTTACCATAAGCTATGGAAAGAATTATAAAGATGCAAAGGAACCCCGCTATGTGACACCCATTGCGCTGGTGGTCAGTGCGAGGGTAAGCTATACACAGTTCTGGAAAGAATCCGGAAACTTTGAGAAATACTGTAAAGAGCGAATGAAAAATGCCCGCAAACTTGCCAGAAGCAGGCGGCACAAAGACTATTTCAATGAATGCTGGGATTATGTAGAGTTCTGTGGGGAGCGCCTGAATCTGAGTGTTTCCTATGAGAAGCAGAAAGACTACATTAAGAACTTGTATAAGAATGAAGATTATATGACACTTGAGAGGGTATTTCGTCCCTATTTCAAGATGATGCAGAAGAGTCTGCAGAAGAATGAACTCTTTGCAGAGGACGAAGAGATTTTTGACATCTATGTAGACGTACTGGAGAAAACAGGAAAGACAGTACAGAGAAGTAAGATCGGCACGCTGATCTGACGGGAGGGAATATGAAACTTTCAGATTATATTGTTACGTTTTTACAGAAAAAAGGAATCCGTCATTTCTTTGGATACCAGGGAACGATGATCGCACATCTGGTAGATTCCATTGAAAGAAATCCGGAGACAGAGAATCATTCCGGTTACAATGAACAGGGGGCAGCTTTCGCAGCCTGCGGATACGCACAGGCGAAGGAAGAATGTGCCTGCGCCTATGCTACCAGCGGACCGGGAGCCATCAACCTTCTGAGTGGTGTGGCAGATGCCTATTATGATTCCCTGCCTGTGATCTTTCTCACAGGACAGCTGAACACTTATGAGTATTCAGGGATTAAGGGGCTGCGTCAGCAGGGATTCCAGGAGACAGATATTGTGGCAATGGCGAAACCGATTACCAAATATGCTGTTCAGATACGAAACCCTGAGGACATTGTGGAGGAATTAAATAAAGCATACCATATTGCAACCACAGGACGCAGAGGACCGGTGCTCATCGATCTTCCCATGAATATCCAGAGAAGTGAAGTGGAGAATCCGGTCTATGACATGACTTTTGAGGACAAACATACAGATGCAGCTGCAGCACAGCAGGCGGCAGATACGATTCTGGAAGCACTGGAACAGGCAAAACGTCCGGTGATCATGCTGGGCCATGGCGTGGACAGCAGCTTCAGCCAGCAGAAACTGATCCGCTTTGCACAGAAGAGACAGATTCCGATCATCACCAGCGTTCTGGCGAAATCAGTTCTGGGATACGACCATCCGCTGAATTTCGGGTGCATCGGCGGTGCCTATGGACACCGTTATGCAAATATGATCGCCAATGCAAAAAGCGATCTGCTTCTCTGCTTTGGCATTTCTCTGTGTACCAGGCAGATCGGAACCAAAGTACATGAATTTGCCAGAGGTGCAAAGATCATACGTATAGATATTGATCCATACAATCTTCAGAGAGATATCCATGAGAATGGTATCAATGAAGTGAAGCTGCAGGCAGAGACAGGTGCAGTAATCGATTGTCTTGCAAAAGCAGCAGCTCCGGATACAGAGGGGATCAGTGACTGGCTGAATGTCTGCACAGAGATTAAGGAAAATCTTCAGGCAGTTGATGATGCCACGCCGGAAAGATATCCGAACCGTATGATCGCAGACCTCAGTGATATGCTGGAGGATACCTCCGCGATCGCAGTGGATGTAGGACAGCATATGGTGTGGAGTTACCAGTCATTCAAGAATCATGAAGGACAGAAACTTCTCTTCTCCGGCGGACATGGAGCTATGGGCTACGGGCTTCCGGCAGCTATCGGAGCGTATTATGCAACCGGAAAACCGACCGCCTGCATCTGCGGAGACGGTGCACTCCAAATGAATATCCAGGAACTGGAGTGGGTGAAGAGAGAGAATCTTCCTGTTAAGATCATGGTTATGAATAATGAAGCACTTGGCATGATCCGTCACCTGCAGAGAGATTATTTTGACTGTCTGTTCGCAGGAACCACAGACGGCTGCGGTTTTGCTTCCTGTAATTTCGCAGAGGTGGCAAAGGCTTACGGCATTCCCGCACTGAGAATGTTCTGCGATGCAGTCAGAGAAGAAGCACCGGAATTTCTGGAAGGGGAAGGCCCGAAACTTCTGGAAGTTATGCTGGAGCATGGAACTTTTGCATATCCCAAGACCTGTCTGGGTGAACCGATCCATAATCAGCAGCCATATGCACCGAAGGAAGTTTATGACAGACTGATGGAATTGTAGGAGTGAAGAATATATTTCGGTAATGTGGAATATATAATATAGAAGGAATTTTTTTGCAGGCAGTCCGTTTTATGGAAGTGGGGAGACTCCCGCATGACAGAGAACAGATCTGTCTGTATTATAGATGAATAAAAAGAGGGAATATAAAATGAGCAAGGTAACAGTGATCACAGGCGGCACCTCCGGAATCGGACGCGGTATTGTGGAGAAGATACTGGCAAACTCAGCAGAAGATGATATGATCTTTGCCACTTACGCCCACAATGCATATAAAGCCAATGAATTCTGGGACAACCTGAAACCGGAAGACCAGGAGAAGCTTATTATTCTGAAAGCGGACATGTCTTCCTATGACGATATGATGAATTTCGTCGGAGAAGTAAAAGAGAAAGCAGGACATGTAGACTGGCTGATCAGCAATGCGGGAATCAGCACTTACGATAAATTTCAGGATTACACTTTCGAGGAATGGAATAATATCGTAAATACCAACCTGTCTGTACCTGTATTTATGATCAAAGAATTTATGCCTGTTATGACAGAAGGCGGAAGAGTACTCTTCATGGGTTCCTATGCAGGGCAGCAGGCATACTCCTCCTCTCTGGTATACGGCGTGACCAAGGCTGCCATCCACTTCCTTACCAAATCGCTGGTAAAGGAATTTGAGCCAAAAGGCATCACAGTCAATGCCATTGCCCCCGGTTTCATCCAGACGCCCTGGCATGAGAACCGCACACCGGAAAGCTACGAACGCATCAACCGCAAGATCGCACTGCACAGATTCGGTGAGATCAAAGACGTGGCAGATATGGCGTACAGTATACTTACCAATAACTACATGAATGGAAGTATTGTGGACATTCATGGTGGGTATGATTACTTCTGATAAAGTTAAAAAAAGAATCCCCGACAGATTTTTCTGGCAGAAACTTCGGTTTCTGGTGTTTCGGTTATTTTTCAGTTTGTAAATGTAACAATCTTATCATCATCCGCCACCTGAGATTCAGATTTATAGTCATTTTTCCAAACCTTACATTTGCTTTTGACAAAAGAAGAGTATTTCTTCTGTTTGACAATCTCTCCACAGGTCCATATAATGAAATACAAGACATAACTGCCGGTCTGTAGAAAGGACTGGCAGTATATGACTTTATCATAGGCAGAACGAGAGCGGAGGAGAGAAAGCTGCGTATGAAAAGATTTGATGATAAGAACGGCACAGATGATAAAAAGAAGCGAAAGCGGATTCTGTTTATGGCAGGACTTATCGCAGTGATTATCATCACAGCTGCCTTATTTTATTTTAACAGTTTTGTGATGAAAACAGAGAATTCCAGAGCCAGAGATTCTCTTCTGGAATGGACAGAGCAGAATGCAGTACTTGTCGGAAGTCGGATTGATATGTACTATGATCTTCTGGAGTGTGCGGCAGATTATATCAGTGATATGCCTTTAGATAAAGCACAGACAGAGGAGATGCTGAGGGAGAAATTTCACCGTCACACAGAGAAGTTTGATTCGCTGAAGATTATCAGTGAGGATGGCCGCTGCGTGCAGGACGGACAGGCTTATTCCCTGAAAGAATACTTCCTGATGGCTATGTTAGGTAACAGGGGTCTGGCAGAAAATGGATATTCCTACGCAGATGGAGTGATATTGTCAGTACCTGTCAAAAATGAGGCACAGCAGATTAAGGGAGTGCTCTGTGGGACGCTTCCGTGCAGCAGTCTGGACGTATATGGAAAGGCAGACCGTAGAAAAGGATATGCAGGGCTTTTTGTGATAGATAATCATGGAAAATATATTGTGTCTGATGGCGGCAATGACACTTTTGATAATGATTTCCTGACCTGGCTGGAGGGGCGTGAACTGAGTCTGCCGATTTCCGATATTAAGTCCCAGATGGACAGTGGATTCCGATATTACTTTGCAATTTCAGGTGAAGATGGAGATTATATGGTGACTGCGGCACCTGTGGACGGTAAGAAGCTGTTTGCGGTAACAATGGCTGATAACAGGTATATTCATCAGGCAGGACTCAGATACCGGATATGGGTATTTGTGATTACTCTGGTGATCATCCTGAGTCTTATAGCAGTTATTGGAGTTTATCTGTATTTCCGGCGTGAGGACAGGATCGCTATCCGCAATCTGAACCGTCAGCTTATGCTGAATGAGGAAACTTACCGCATCACAGCAAGGGAGAGTGACCTGTGTGTTTTTACTTATGATGTGGAAACAGAGCAGATACAGTTTCTGAATGACAAGTATCAGAATCTGGGGCTGGATCAGTCAGAACTCAGCGTACCGGTTCTGCTTCGGAAAATCAGAGAGATTAATCCGGAAACCTGTTCTGTAATCAGGGATATATTCGCCAGGGCAGATTCTGCTGAAGCTTTGCATTCACAGAAGGTGAAGGTGTGGGCAGGAGGACGTATGCGGTATCTGCAGGTCAAGACTACGAATCTGTACGATGAATCGGGAAAAGTGTCCCGTATGGTCGGCAGTATCGAGGATGTTACGGATATGGAGAATGATATGCTCAAGCTTCAGAAGGAGGCAAGGACGGATCTTCTGACAGGTGCCATGAACAGGGCAGCGGGCACATCTGCCATAAACCGGATGCTTGTGCAGGAACTTCATCCGGGATGTGTAAATACTTTTGCTATTGTGGATCTGGATAATTTCAAAACGCTCAATGATGTCATGGGACATATGTGGGGAGACAGGGCTCTCTGCGAGGTTGTCCTGATCATGAAGAAGCATTGCAGGGCTCAGGACATCGTCTGTCGTCTGGGCGGTGATGAGTTTGTGGTATTTCTGCCGGATATGACCAGGGAAGCGGCGGAGGAGAGTCTGCGTATACTTTCTGCGAAGCTGCATATTGATTATGTGAAAGAAAACCTGGAGGTAATGATCTCCGCATCTATGGGGATTGTTTTCTCAGATGGAAGAGATATCACTTTCCAGGACCTGTATGAGGAGGCAGACGGATGTCTGTATCAGGTGAAACGTACCTTCAAGGGTTCCTATCATATTTCAGGCAGAGCCGACCGGGTAAAGGCAGATTAGGGAAGTTCCTGTAAAAAATATGCGATGAAATATAGGCATAAATAATAAGAAAAGACTTGACTTAGGCATGCCATGTGTGATAAACTTGACAAGCGACATGGAAGTTAGGTCTTTTTTTTATGCCCGAAAAGATGACGGATACATCGTCCGGCATGAGGAAAATGACCATGCAAATGAAAACACTGGAGGTGGAAGTTGTGCGCGTTAAGATTACATTAGCATGTACCGAGTGCAAGCAGCGTAACTACAATATGACTAAGGAGAAAAAGAACCATCCTGAGAGAATGGAAACTCAGAAATATTGTAAGTTCTGCCGCAAACACACTCTGCATAAGGAAACAAAGTAATCCAAGGTAACTGGACGAAACAGTTACTCACAGAGAATTGTGAGGTCAGGCTATGCAAGGAAATGAAAAATCTGCTGGCAAGAGCCAGAAGAAGAGTTGGTTTCAGGGACTTCAGTCAGAATTCAGGAAGATTGTCTGGACAGACCGCAATGAACTGATTAAGCAGACTATCGTGGTAGTTTGCGTGTCAATCGTGCTTTGCGTACTGATCAGCGTCATGGATTCATTTATTCTCGAAGGCATTAATCTTTTAATGAAATAAGGATAAGGTGATTGTATGTCAGAAGCGAAATGGTATGTTGTTCATACTTATTCCGGGTATGAGAACAAAGTAAAAGTCGATATTGAAAAAACCATCGAAAACAGACACCTGGAAGACCAGATCCTTGAAGTTCGTGTTCCGCTGCAGGAAGTGGCTGAGCTGAAAAACGGGGCTCTGAAACAGGTTCAGAAGAAAATGTTTCCTGGCTATGTACTTCTCAACATGGTTATGAATGACGATACATGGTATGTTGTCCGTAACACCAGAGGTGTGACAGGCTTCGTTGGACCAGGGTCCAAGCCGGTACCGTTGACCGAGGAAGAGATGCTTCCTCTTGGTATCAAGAAAGAGGAAATTCAGGTCGATTTCGCAGAGGGTGATACAGTTGTTGTCACAGGCGGTGCCTGGAAAGATACCGTTGGTGTTATCACTGCCCTTAATGTGCAGAAACAGACAGCAACGATCAATGTTGAACTTTTCGGCCGCGAAACGCCGGTAGAAATTAGTTTCGCAGAAATCAAACAGATGTAACAAGCAAAGGTAACAATATCGTGGGAGGGACCATAAACCCCCGCCAATACCACATAGGAGGTGCCGAAAAATGGCAAAGAAAGTAACAGGATATATCAAATTACAGATTCCGGCTGGTAAAGCAACTCCAGCACCACCTGTAGGTCCAGCTCTTGGACAGCACGGTGTAAATATCGTTCAGTTCACAAAAGAGTTCAATGCAAGAACAGCAGATCAGGGAGACTTAATCATTCCTGTAGTTATCACTGTTTATGCAGACAGAAGTTTCAGCTTCATAACCAAAACTCCGCCGGCTGCAGTTCTTCTTAAGAAAGCTGCTAAGATCAAATCAGGTTCCGGCGTACCGAACAAGACAAAAGTTGCTAAGGTTACTAAAGCTCAGGTTCAGGAAATCGCTGAACTTAAGATGAAAGACTTAAATGCAGCATCCCTCGAAGCAGCTATGAGCATGATTGCTGGTACTGCAAGAAGTATGGGAATCGAAGTAGTTGATTAATTTTAATATTAAATAGTAAGTGGGAGGGCGTTCCCCGCAAATACCACAGGAGGTTATAGAAATGAAACGAGGAAAGAAATACGTGGAAGCTGCCAAAGCAGTAGACCGCGCTACATTATATGATACCGCAGAAGCTATCAGCTTAGTTAAAAAAGCTGCAGTTGCTAAATTTGACGAAACTATCGAAGTTCATATCCGTACAGGCTGCGATGGACGTCATGCAGACCAGCAGATCCGTGGTGCAGTAGTTCTGCCACATGGTACTGGTAAAAAAGTTCGTGTTTTAGTATTTGCTAAAGATGCTAAAGCTGAAGAAGCAAAAGCAGCAGGTGCTGAATTCGTAGGAGCTGAGGATCTTATTCCGAAGATCCAGAACGAAGGATGGTTAGACTTTGACGTTGTTGTTGCAACTCCAGATATGATGGGTGTTGTAGGTCGTCTTGGTCGTGTACTTGGACCGAAAGGTTTAATGCCAAACCCGAAAGCTGGTACAGTAACAATGGACGTTACTAAAGCAGTTCACGATATCAAAGCAGGTAAGATTGAGTACCGTCTTGATAAAACCAACATCATTCATGTTCCGGTTGGTAAAGCATCCTTTACAGAGGAACAGTTAAGCGACAACTTCCAGACGCTGATCGATGCTATCGTTAAGGCTAGACCAAGCACACTGAAAGGTCAGTATTTAAAGAGCGTTGTTATTGCTCCGACAATGGGACCTGGTGTGAAGATCAACCCGATGAAATTAGCATAATAGATTTTAGCAATTTAAGACTCTCGGAGATTTCTCTGAGAGTCTTTTTGCATTTTGAGGTTGGCGGGTATGGGGACGCGCAGGAAAATATTTGTTTTCTGATACGGCTGCGGAGGCAGGAATACTAAGCTTCCGGAAATTTGCTAAAACCATGCCGGAAAAATTCAAACTCGCTTCGCTCAGACAGTGAATTTTTCCGGCATAACGCAAATTCCCGGAAGCTAAGTATTGCTACACCTCCTGTAGATGTATCAGAAAACAAATATTTTCCTGCGCTGTACAATGGTTTCGCGGGCGGGGAAAACGGAAAGGTATTGGATATAGGGAGAAAGATGCAATGTATGGGTGTGCAGGAATGGAAGATTACAGGATTGTGTAAGGGTGTGTTATAGTAGGGGGATGAATTAGAGATTTGTTAGATATATTTTTTCTGAGTAATGTTATAGAGGCAGACAGGAGGCGTTATTGTGGCTGGCAGGAGACGGAAAAAGAGCGGTGGAAGAAGTTATGCATGGAGATATCGGGGCAGGATTGTGGCTTGTGTGTTTGTTGAGGTGATCATTATCTGTGCGCTGGTTATCATGATCGGATGGAATAAGGGCGTGAAGGAGTGGTTTGAGCAGTTTGAGCAGCCGGTTCTGAAGGAAGTGGATATCAGTGGTATCAACAGTCCGAATGCGATCCTGATGCAGGCCAGGGGAGGTAAGATTCTGGGTGAGATTAACGGGGAGGCTCAGATTTATCCGGCTTCTATGACGAAGATTATGACTGTGATATTGGGGATTGAGAATTTTGATGATCTGGATGAGAAGATTACTCTGACGGATGAGATGTTCTCCGGATTGTATGAGCAGGATGCTACGCAGGCAGGTTTTCAGCCGGGGGAAGAGGTCCGGGTGATTGATCTTCTCTATGGTGCGATGTTGCCTTCGGGGGCAGAGTGCTGTATTGCGCTGGCAGATACGATCAGTGGTTCAGAGGCGGATTTTGCGGAGCTGATGAATAAGAAAGCAAGGAAGCTTGGAATGGAGAATACTCATTTCTGTGATTCTACAGGACTGCATAATCCGGATCATTACAGTACGGTTAAGGATATTGCGGTGTTGATGAAGTATTGCATTAAGAATGATACGTTTCGTGAGATTGTGGAGACCTCCAGACATTCTACCGGAGTTACAAATATCCACCCGGATGGAATTACCTACTACAGTACAATGTTTAAAAATCTGTCTGATCCGACAGTCACAGGTGGAAAAATCCTCGGTGGCAAGACCGGCTATACCAGTGAGGCAGGACACTGTCTGGTGAGTTTTGCGGAGATTGAGGGCAGGGAATATATCTTTGTTTCCGCAGGTGCTTCAGGAGCAGAAGGAAATACGATTCCGCATATTCAGGATGCTGTGACTGTTTATAACAGGGTTGGTGCGGCGATTGAGGCGAAGATGAATAATAATAACAAATAAAATCTCCCACAAATTGTGACGCACATCTTGTGGGGAGCATTTTCGTTACTGTTCACTGGTAATATCCCGCGAGGTGTTTTTTGTGAGCAAAGATCACAGAAAACCCGAGACATACCGCGCGAATTTATGCGATCAGCATAAATTCTGTGCATCGCGAAGCGTGTTACTGCGAACAGAGTGAACAGTAACGCATTTTCCAAATACACTCTAATGTTTATAGATTTTTATAGACATATTTTTATGTATGTGATATAATCAATCACATACAAAAGAACGATACGGGCTACAGAGGAGGTGAAAGTGGTGACAGACAGACAAATACTGGAAGCTGTTTTGACAGAGGTCAGAGGATTTGGGACGCGAATGGATAAATTCGAAAGTCGAATGGATAAATTCGAAAGCCAGATGGACCGAATGGAAGAGCGTCAGAAGTGTTTTGAAGAAGAGACCAGAAATAACTTTGCAGATATCAGACTGCATTTGGAGAACATAACGGATAGGAATATTTCTATCCTTGCAGAGAATCATCTGAATCTTATCAATAAGATGGATGTGTCGGCTACCTGGATGAACCGGATTATGATTAATGAGGTTAAGATGAATGCTTTGACAGATCAGGTTGCCAGACTTCAGGCGAAATCCAGTTAAGCTTCCAATGATGAAAATACGAACGGATAAAAAGGGAGAACCATTGAGGTTCTCCATTTAAAAGGTTTATTTTATGCGATTTTCCGATAGAATTATTCTCCGAAGTATCTCTTAAGAAGACCAGCGAATGCTTTTCCATGTCTTGCTTCATCTCTTGCCATTTCATGAACTGTATCATGGATAGCGTCAAGGTTAGCAGCTTTTGCACGTTTAGCGAGGTCTGTTTTACCAGCTGTAGCACCGTTCTCGGCTTCTACACGCATCTGAAGGTTTTTCTTTGTGCTGTCTGTTACAACTTCACCTAATAATTCAGCGAATTTAGCAGCATGTTCTGCTTCTTCATAAGCTGCTTTTTCATAGTATAAACCGATTTCCGGATATCCTTCTCTGTGAGCAACTCTTGCCATTGCAAGATACATACCAACTTCAGAGCATTCACCCTGGAAGTTTGCTCTTAAATCAGCCATGATGTCTTCGCTGGATCCCTGAGCAACACCTACAACGTGTTCAGCAGCCCATGACATTTCGCCATCCTGCTTTACGAATTTATCAGCCGGTGCCTTACATACAGGACAGGCTTCCGGAGCTTTCTCACCTTCATAAACATAACCACATACACTACATACCCATTTTGTCATAATTAAAATCTCCTTTTCTTTTTAATGAATTTATTAGGGATGCCAGAAAATAAATTGATTATCTCAGCATCGTTTAGTTCTTACTGCTTTCCGTCTGTGCGGCAGAAAAAGTAATTTTTTAATAATAGTAATTATTACTATTTTCTGTGACTTTAGATTACCATACTTGATTGAAAAAGTCAAGTTTAATTTTAGCTTTTTTGCAACTTTTTATCATTAGTTGTTATTCCCAATTTGGACAACAATGATGTAAGTAAAAACTACTTTGAATTATCGGAGTTGCCTTCTGCCTCTTTCAGGCAGTCCTCACACAGACCGAAGAATCTGGCACTGTAATCAGTAATCTTTCCTCCGAAGTTTTCACCTGCAAGCTCCATAATGTGATGGATCCCTTCGCTTTCCAGATCAATGATTCGTTCACATCTGGTACACATGAAGTGACAGTGTCTCTCGGTTCGCCCATCAAAGTGATCCGCTCCGGCGAAAGAGGAAAGTTTCTTGATCTCTCCCAGATCAGCCAGCAGAGATAAGTTGCGATATACCGTACCGAGGCTGATATTCGGATAGATGAGTTTCATATTCTCATATACCACATCGGCAGTAGGATGATCTTTTCTGGTTCTTAGAAACTCTTTAATCGATTCCCGCTGACGGCTGTATTTCAGTGTCGCCATGGTATTCCTCCCTTCACTGTTTACTCGCAAATGATTTATAATAACTGTTCAGTACAGTTGCAGTTATGATTTATTTAATAACAATAATCATTACTGATATTGACACTATACAATAGTGGATGGAAATTGTCAAGATATAAAAATATTATTTTATGGAATTGTTATAGTTTGGGCTGTGTAAGAAATAATATCTCCGTGAACAGAGCTTCATAGCTTTCATAGGATACCGGTAACTGGATACAATAAAGGAAAAAGAAAGAAAAGGTGAATATCATGAGAGAGACATATCTTGACCTTCCATCTCGATTGGAAGATGCGTTCCCTGAAATCGACAACGATATTATGATGGAGTTGCGGAACGAAAATGAAGAATACTTGGAACTATTGCAGAAAATTTCTGACCTGAAACAGCAAGCACCATTCCTGACTGATCTTTTGGAGAGCAGCGGAGAGATCCGATTGACCGCTGAGGAACACACAGCCTTTACGCAGTATCTGCATCTGGTGCGTCAGAGGGATGATATGGAGCGACAACAGATTTACTTCCGTGGTCATACAGATGCGGTGGCATATCTCAGAAAAATCAAGGCGATTTGACAGTGGCGACTTAGAATAACTTTGTGCGCTTCTTAGAGGCTCTGTAAAATAGCTGGATTATAAACAGATTTCCATGAACGACCTTGACTTCCTGGTAAATGAATGTATAATATAAGCAAGTTTATCATAAACTAATTTATTATAAGGGAGCTTAGATATGAAATTCATAGGTCGGAAAATGGAGCTGGAAAAGTTGAATGCAGAATACGAGCGCGATGGCGGCTTCGTTGTTATTTACGGTCGACGTCGAGTAGGAAAGACAACATTGATCAAAGAGTTCTTGAAAAAGAAAACAGCCTTCTACTTCCTTGCAACAGAAGAATTGGAATCTCAAAGCATGAAACGTTTAGCGGGCGTTGTTGCTCGTATGACGAAAAACAGCCTTTTACAGAAAGCTGTATTTACAGATTGGCTTGATTTGTTTCAGGTTATTGCTGATTATGAGCCTGACAAGAAAAAAGTGCTGGTCATTGACGAGTTTCCGTATCTTGTGAAGACTAACCCAGCGTTCCCATCTATTTTGCAGAATGCATGGGATGAGATTCTGAAGGACAGCAATGTGATGCTGATTTTGTCTGGATCTCTCATTGGTATGATGCAGAAACATGCGCTGTCGTATGATAGTCCTTTATATGGACGTAGAACAGCGCAGATGCGATTGGCTCCATTGCCATTTACAGATGTTTATGATGCGCTTGCACTGCCTTTTGATAAAGCAGTAGAACAATACGCTGTGACAGGTGGGGTTCCAAAGTATCTTGAGTTTTTTGAAGATGGGCGTGATTTGGTCGATCAATTAAAGGATGTTGTTTTATCGAAAAGTGGCTTTTTGTATGAGGAACCATTTTTCTTGCTGAAAAGTGAATCCATGACCGCAGTGAACTATTTTTCTATTATAAAAGCGATAGCAGACGGAAACCACAAGTTAGGCAAAATTGCTGGTGCACTAGGGCAGGAAACGCAGGCATTAACACCATATTTATTGACACTTGCGGATTTGGGGTTCATTGAAAAGAGAACTCCGGTAACAAAGAAAAATCCGGAAAAATCCAGAAAAGGCTTGTATTTTATCGCAGACAATTTCATACGTTTCTGGTTTCGGTATGTTTACCCCTATAAAGGTGAGTTGGAACTGGACAATATGCAAATTGTTTTGGATGAGCTTCGAAAAGACTTTATTGAAAAATTCGTGGCATTTGCATATGAGGACATCTGTAAGGATATATTTGCAAGTGTATGCAAACAAGGAGAAATTCCGTTTGTTCCGTCCCGTATCGGTTCTTATTGGTTGAATGATTATGACGGTGATACAGAGATTGATGTAATGGCAATAGACAATCAAAACAAGAGGATATTTGCCGGAGAGTGTAAGTATCATGTCAAACCAGTGGATGCTCCCGTATATTTCTCACTGAAAGAGAAAGTTGATGGTGCAGCTGAAATTCGTAAAGCATATCCTGGGTATGATGTTATCTTCGGCCTGTTCAGCAAAAGCGGTTTTACGCAGCGTATGCTTGATATTGCAAAAGAAAACGCCAGTATCGTCCTGATTAATGAGGAGCATTTGGTGTAATTATTTGCTCCAGGAAAAGCGTACATCGTTAAGCGTTTCTACTGCTGTTTTAACGTTATCTCTTCATGATACGAAAATAGTATAAACAAATTTATCACATAGCCGATTGATTTTCTTCGGAGAATCAGTCGGCTATTTCTATATCAGGAGTTCTCTGTGGCAATCAGCATGTAATAAGACATTCTTTTCTTTAAAATCTGCTCCCACTTCCGTATGGATTCGGAATCCCCGTTCCACTGTGATAGGTTCACCACAGTGCGGACAAATGCCTTTCTGCATTTTGTACAGTGCATTTAATTTCTTCCTTCCATTGATTTCTCGAAGCATTCTCTTTGTGTCTCTGTCCTCAAAATATTCTGTGAAACGCTCATCAAATGGTGTCGCTTCTGATTTTGTTTTCAGCCACCTTACTATTTTAGTATCAGTAGCATATATCAGATGTAATTCAAATGAGTCTGCCATATTTACACTGAATGTCCAGTATCTTGTGCCAACTCTTCTGAAATATTTCTTAGCGATCCATTTGTGTCCTTTCTTCGGGTGCCTACGTTTGCACCATCTCCACAGACATCTCCATACATCAAAATCAAACCGTTCAAACGCCTGCGAGGAAACATTATGCTTTTGGAAATTTCCCCACCCTCTGATGACCGGATTTAACTTTCTTATCAAATCTTCCTGCTTCATAGATGGATTTTGCTTTATAATCTCCCGTACCTTGCTCACGATGGCTTTATAGTTCTTTTTGGATAGTTTTGTAAGAAGCTTGTCTTTATACCAGCGTATATTACATCCGAGAAAATCAAAACCATCTTCGATATGGGGAATCACTGTCTTTTCTTCTGACAGTTCAAACCCTCTCTCTGATAAAAATTCCCGGATAATCGGGAGGACACCTGCTTCCAAAAGCTCTCTGCTTTCGCCTGTGACGATGAAGTAAGTAGATCTAGGGAACTTCCCCCTAAGTCCCTCTCAGAACTTATCCCGACTTTCTATTTATTCCGATAAAACATCTGAAATGCCGTATTTTAAAAGATACTAAAGTAAAAAGTCGGGATAATAACTACTTTAAGCCATAAAGTTTTTTCAGAAGATCTTCATCATCTTCCCAGTCAATATCATATTCATTGGAGAAGAGAGGATCAAAGTCTGATGTTGCCTTTTCGATAGCCTCTTTTTTCATCGTTGTATCAGCATTTGCATAAAACGCCTTGTCGTATCCATTTTTGCATGTCCAAGCCATTCGGCCACCAATGGGAGTGGCATACCATTCCTATACAAATGCATCGCACGTGAATGTCTCCACATATGGGGATATAGATGCTCTGGCACATCTGTTGAAGTCTCCTGTGCTTTTTTTCCATAACGTGCAACAAATTTCTCTACGTTATCAATTGACATTTGTGACCGTATTCCTTTGCGTTCTATATAAAAAAGATATTCTTCTGGATTATCTTCTATATGGAATCTATGAAGGTAGGATTTCAGGTGTTTACACGTTTTTTCCATGATTGGAACATTTCTTGTTTTAGCACCCTTGCCTGTTATAACAACATAAGGATTTTTTCCATCCATATGGATATTGCAAAGCCGTAAGTCAAGTATCTCCTGTGCCCTTGCACCGGTATCATACATAAGTATCATAAAGAAAAGGTCTCTCTGCCCGTTTTTCTTATTCCGGTCAGGCTGCTCCAGGATGGCTTTCAAGGCTGACTCGCTGAAAAATTCTATTTCCCGCACACGAGTATCTTTCTTTTTAGGAATGACTTTCACATCCAGAAAAAGGGGCATGAGAATCTTATCCTTTTCTGCGGCATATCTGAGAAATGATTTAACTGCACACATCCGCTGGTTTCTGCTGTTTACACTGTAACCGCGGTCTGTTTCCAGCCACATAAGAAAACTCTCTACAGGTTCCCTTGAAATACATTTAAAGCTTATATCTGCTAATGGCGTGCCCTGCGATGCACTGATATAATCAATGAAAAGGTTCAGGGTATCCCTGTAAGACTTAGCTGTATTCTGGCTTGCACCGCGCTGTTTTGGAAGATAGATAGTCAGAAAATCCCTAACGATGCGGTAAAATAAAAGAGAGTCATTCTTCATCTTCCACCTCCGGTATCAGGGCGTCCAGCTTTTCCCAGATATTGCTGGCACATATCAGCCACACCAGCAGACACGGGAATCAGCCGCTCCCTGTGAGACTTGTTTTTTCGGATATATAGGGTTTTGTCCTCATAGCAGAAATCAGAACGTTTCAGTTCCCTACCCTCATTCGGTCGGAGACCACAGAAATAAATTAACCTGTAGATAACAGGAATAATCAGATGGCGGCATGGGTTTGTTTTACAGTACGGTTCCTTATCGCTCTCGGCAAACACTCTACGCAATTCATCATCTGTAAAAATATATGGCATGGTCCTGCGAGTAATTGGAAAAATACTTATTAAAATCACTCAGGTAGTTCTCATAAGTTTTTCTCGAGAATCCAAGACTTTCTTTATAGGACAACATTTCCTGTATAACCTCAGGGAGATTGATCATACGCCACCTCCCAGTGAGTCGAAATCAAGAGTACAACAGCGCAAGCTTTGCAAATCTGTGGATATATACTGTTTTGTAGCTTTCGTCCCTTTATGCCCCAAAACCTGGGCAACGGTATCAACTGGAACCCCATTTGCAGCCATCCCAGTCCCAAGCCCACGCCTCATACCATGCATCTCCCTATAAAAGAGCAGCTTCGATTAATATTTCGGGATAAGTTCCGTGAGAAGTTTGAGGTGAGAGTCCTTTTACTTGCTCGACGAGATGTCGACTAATCAACTAATGGTAGCCTCCTACTCGATTTATTTTGTTTTAATTGCTTTCTGTGCCCTTAATTTTTCATTTGCCTTCTCTACATTCAGTTGTGTCAAAAGAAGAGCGACGAGAATATTAATCAGCATTGGGAGCCACAGGTACATAAAGTGAAGCATATTGATGCAAGACTGTGACTGAACTGCCAGTTTTCCGTTGAATCCACCGAAGTCAAGCAGCCAGCCTACAATTGCTGTTCCAAGTCCGCTGCCGATTTTCAGTCCCATGGATGTACATGAGAACATAGTTCCGTCGATTCGCTTTCCATACTGAAGGAATGTATGCTCGGAACATTCTGCAACTAACGCATTTAAGTTGCCCTGCCATGGAGCCATACCAATTGCACCGATTGCAGTACCAGCTAACATCAACGGTACATTGCCCATATAACCTGCAACAATGACGATTCCACGTCCTGCAGCGGCTACTAAATATCCTGAGAAGTTCAGTTTATAATACCCTTTGAATTTCGCAACCAAAGACGGAAGGAATGCAAGTCCTACAATCAGCGCCAGGTTGATTGCACCTGAGAAGGTTCCCAAAAGTTCTGCTTTTCCAAGTACATAAGTCATATAAAAAATTCCCATGTTAATGATTGCAGAATAAGTCTGGCGAAGGATATCTACTACAAGGATTACCAGATAATATTTATTATGAATCAGCATTTTAATAGATCCGATTAAGCTGTATTTTTCTTCAGCTTTTTCTGTGTTTCCATCTCTGAGTTCTTCCTCCGGAAGTTCCTTTACAGAAAATACTGTAATCGTATTGGAAATCAGTCCGATTATAGCGTAAATGATTGCGATGGTTCTCCATCCGGCAGCTCCGCCCCCCAGTTTTTGAACAAGATCTACTGTAATTGTCTGAATGATAAAGCTTGTTCCAAATGCAAACATGAAACGGATAGATCCCATCTGTACACGTTCTTTTCCATTCTTTGTGATTAGAGCGGTCAGTGTAGAGTAAGCAATATTGTTTGCTGTATAAAACCCTGCATTTAACAGTAAATATGTGATAAAGAACCAAATATACTGGGATGTTCTTCCAATGGTTGTCGGTACAGAAAATGCCGCAATCAGTGTGATCGCACATCCAAAATATGCACCGAGCATCCAGGGTCTTGCCTTACCCATTTTAGTATGTGTCTTATCAATCATTGAACCAAAGATAACATCTGAAATACCATCCAATACTTTTGATACAGCAATCAGTGAGCCGATGACACCTGCATTCAGCCCTACCGTATTGGTCAGATAAATCATAATGAATGATGACAGGAATGCGAATACCACATTACCGGCAATATCTCCAGAGCCATAGCCTACTTTATTATACCATTTTAAATATTTCTTTTCTTCCATCGTATTCTCTCCTTATCCCTCTAACATTTTTTCCTGACGGATGATTCCATTGGAAGTCCCGTATCATAATCTAACTGTCTTGGTTCATACTCTTCATTCTCTCTCTGTCTTGTATAGCCTTCGTTTTCCCAGTTTGGTATGAAATCTTTTCTCCATGGACGCATGCGCCACTGATAACCTCTGTACAAATCTCTGGTACTATTCATATGTTCAATCAGCCTGTCATGCATTTCATTTCTGATTTCTGTATAAGTTTCATCATCAATCAGGTTGTTCATCTCATACGGGTCTTTTTCCAAATCATAGAATTCATCACTGTCTAACAGATGAATAACCAGTTTATACCGTTTGGACATGACTGCCCTCATAATCTGCAGACCGCCGAATCCATCGTGGTCAAGCTCATATCTGGTAAATTCTGTGTATACCACATCGTTGATTTCCTTTGATGGCTCATAGATCTGCGGCAGCATACTCTTTCCTTCCAGTAATTTCGGAATCGGAAGTCCAAAGTAATCCATGATTGTCGGTGCAATATCAATGTGGGATGCCATCGCATCTTCCACGCAGCCCTTTGCGCCGCCTTTGATAATCAGAGGGATATTTGCCACTTCCCTGTACGCGGCTGCATTTTTTGAAAATAATCTGTGCGCTCCGAGCATATCTCCATGGTCAGATGTGAAGATAACCATCGCATCCGGTGCGACTTCTTTGATTTTATCCAATACTCTTCCGATTTCATAATCTGCAAAGGAATTACATCCAAGGAATAAGGATAATCCATCGGATGGCTTATTGATTTCGTCCTCCGCTGCATGTAAGTTCTTTCCGGACCACAGTCTCTGCATGAATGGTTTCTTAGAAAGGTCATCCTGAAAATTCGGACAACTGTCGAACCTGAACCCATCATACATATGATTAAATGGTGCCGGACAAAGAGACGGACCGTGAGGTTCATCATAAGATACACTTAAGAAGAAATCTTCATCCTTATGTTCTTCCAGATATTTAATTGCACGATCCGAGCAGCGGTGTGCATAGGTAAATTCTTCCGAAAAACCTTCCTTGTAAGCCTCCTTTGGATCTCTGGATTTCACCTTATCTTCATCACTTAGTTCATTCAGGTAAGTTTTCATATCATACCAGTAATCTGAATCCCAGCCATCCGGGCAGCGTCCGTTTCCAAAGTAATCTGAGCCATCCAGATGCCATTTCCCTATATAACCGCATGCAATGCCGTTATCACTCAGTCTTTGTCCTACCGTCTTTACATTGTCCCCCATTGCAATGCTGTTTGTTACCATGCCATTCGTGTGCGGAAATGTACCAGTGAAGATTGCACTTCTTGCCGGTCCACAGACCGGCTGGCAGGTATACGCATTCTCATAACGGATTCCTTCTTCAGCCAGACGGTCCAGATTCGGGGTTTTCATCTTTGGATTGCCGTAGCATCCGACCATGTCTTTTCTGGTCGTATCTGTCATCAGAAATATCAATTGTTTTCTCATGTTACATCCTCCTTCAATCTTATGCACTATGGTTTATTCTGCTCATCTCTTCATTTTAGTATAGTGGTTTTAAATCTTTATTCCATACCTTTTTATGTGTTTTGCATGGACAGTTCTGCTTTTTCGTGTTATATTTACCTTAAAAAGAAAAAGTCTGGCTAAAGGGAAGAGGGTGTTTTTATGATTAATGTATCCGGGCACTTAAGAAATGAAAGACGTGTAACCGGGTTTGCTGATGACTCTGTTTCATTATCCGTCAACTGCTGCGGCATGCAGGTTTTTAAAACAAAAGATTATTCTCAGAACCGTTTTGCCGGCCGCGTTGATTATCAGCTTATTTATGTCTACAAAGGTGCCGGTCACTATTGGCTGAATAATGAACGAAAAGTATTAGGCGCCGGAAATATCCTTCTTTTCCGTCCGAAAGAGCCTCAGATCTATTCCTATTATGCAAATGAGCACCCTGAAATCTATTGGATTCATTTCACCGGGAATAACTGTAAAAATATAATAGAGAAGTACAATCTACATAACTGTTATATCGGGGAGCATACTATGTTAAAGACTCTTTTTCAGGAAACGATTATTGAGCTACAATTGAAAAAACCATTTTTTGAGGATGTTGTTCTATGTAATTTTTTGCAAATACTTGCCGTCATCGCGCGTTACCATCAACAGATTCTCTCTCCGTTAGGAAATGACTTCTCTATTGACCGGCTGATCATGCAGCTTAATCAACGGTATAAAGATAACTGGAATGTTGCATCAATGGCAGAATATTGCAAGTTAAGTGTCGGGTATTTTTCCCACATATTCAAGAAACGTATTGGGGTTGCACCGATGCGTTATCTAAATGAACTTCGGGTAGAAAAAGCAAAGGAGCTAATTGCAACAAATGCGATGAAACTGTCAGATATTGCATCCATGGTGGGTTTCTCCGATCCGCTTTATTTTAGCCGGGTATTCAAAAAGACTGCCGGAATTCCTCCTAAAGAATTCCAGCAGTCTCTGCTTACATCCAATACTCCAAAGTGGTGGCCTGATAAATAATGGATTTATTTCCCCTTAGCGGACAGGAAACCGTGATGCCCGCTGTCGGCTGTGGGGTATCATCCTCCAAGGAATGATACTGCCACTTTCATAACTCCTGCCGCCACCATAACCCAGATAGGGTTCATTTTCACTTTCTGAAGTAATACGACACAGATGGCAAATATCACTACAAGGCTCCATTTCGTTCCTGCCAATGCAATTGATGCGGAACTTCCCCAAAATGCTGTAATCAAAATGGAAATTCCGGCAGATGCAATCATCGCAACAACAGCAGGCCTCAGAGAATTCAGGACTCCCTGTAGCATATCCATCTCTCTATATTTCAGATATAACTTTGCAATCACCGTAACAATGATGCAAGATGGCAAAATGCATCCAAGAGTCGCAATCAAAGCTCCCGGAATCCCGGCAATCTTAATTCCAACGAAAGTTGCTGAATTGACTGCAATCGGACCTGGTGTCATCTGGGAAATGGTGATAAGATCTGTAAATTCAGACATGCTGAGCCAACCATGTGCTGTAACCACCTGCCCCTGAATCAAGGGCATTGCCGCATATCCACCGCCAAAACTGAATAAACCAATCTGTAAAAAACTCAAAAACAATTGCAGATAAATCATTTATTTTTCCTCCTCTTTGCAATACATGTCCGGATTACTCCGATTAGTCCGCAAACGATAACAACATAGACTACATTTACTTCAAAGATACAGGAGGCAATAAATGCACCAACCATGATTACTGTGGATATGCCATTCTTATCCTGAACGATATCGGCTCCCATTTCATAAGTCACAGATGCGATAACCGCGCCAACGCCAGCCTGCATACCTTCCAACATCTGGCTCACAAAATAATTGCTGCGGAAAGCATTGTAACAAACCGAAATCACAGATATAATCAAAAACGGTGGAATAATTGTTCCAATGATTGCCGCCAGTACTCCAGGCATTCCGGCAAGCTTATACCCAACTACAATTGCGCCATTTACTGCGATTGGTCCCGGCGATGACTGCGCGATTGCAACCAAATCCAACATCTCATTCTCTTCAATCCAGTGATAATCATCCACAAATTTTTTTTTCATCAATGTAACAATCACATATCCGCCGCCAAATGTAAAGGCACTTAAATATAAAGTTGATATGAATAGCTTCCATAATACGTTCTTTTTATTTTCCATGATTTTTCCTCCTTCGCATACCAGTATATCCGCTCTTGACACATATGTAAAATATTATTATTCTATGAAATAGATAACTATTTTATTATGGATTGGAAGAAGGGATATTATGACGCTCAGATATATGAAAATATTCGTCTCTGTATATGAACACAACAGTATTACAAAGGCTGCTGATGTTCTGCATCTCGCTCAGCCGTCCGTCAGCCTTGCCATAAAAGAGATGGAGGAATATTATGGGACCCGTTTCTTTGAGCGGATTGGGCGGCACATCAGTCCGACCGGAGCGGGGAATGAACTTTACAGATATGCACTGCATATTATAGAGTTGTTTGATGAAATGGAACAGAAAATTAAAGATTGGGATCATTGCGGAACACTCCGTATCGGTGCAAGCATTACGATTGGCACTCATATTCTCCCGCTAATGCTTAAACAATATCAGGAAATTTATCCAATGCTAAAAATTACTGTTATTATCAAACAGTCTGCTGCTATTGAACAACTTGTTTTAGAGAATAAGATTGACATTGCTTTGATTGAAAATCAGCCCGAATACGCTGATATCATGGCAATTCCATTTATGACAGACCATTTATGTGCGATTGTTCCTGTTACGCATCCATTAGCTGATAAAAAATGGGTTACTTTGGAAGAAGTGTCAGCGTATCCTTTTCTCATGCGGGAAAAAGGAAGTGCGGGACGTGAAATCCTGGATGCCGGTTTTGAACTGAAAAATATAACAGTTCATCCTGTCTGGGAGAGCACAAGTACACAGGCTATTGTAAAAGCGGTGTCTGTCGGTCTTGGCGTTGCCGTACTTCCTTACCTTTTAGTAAAAAAAGATATGGAAGAGAATCATGTATGTCTGTTACCATTCAAAAAACCGCTAAAAAGAAATCTGAATGTGATTTATTATAAGCGGAAATATTTCACAGAACAAATGAAGTCCTTTATTGATTTATGCCGAAAATATGGAAAAGATTATGAATCTGCGGAAGTATGATTGTGCTGCATAATCTTACCGGGGATACCGAGAAGGGCGCAGCATCCTTTGTTGTAAAACTGTTATATATAAACGATGTAAATGTATGGCATGACGTATAATTGATAATGATAAGTCGGGTTTTGAATAGACAGATAATTTTGCGTATGTTACAGTATATGAAAATACCGCGATTTTGGTTTCGGGATGAATACACTCAGTGAAAACTGACATGATTCTATAAAATAAGACAAAGAATAAAAGCGATAGCCGAAACTGCAGGAGGGTGATAACCATGGACATTCGTATGGTAATCATGGATGATAAGTTGCTTGTGAACAAGCTGGAGGGGACAATGAATTGAGAAAAATCAGGCATCACGCTGGTTTTTACCATGTACAATATCCTTCAGGACACTGTCATAGAGATACGAATGCCGAGGACACAGTGAAGAGGAAAACTGTACTGGAACTGAAAAAAGAAAATGTGCTATGATTTTACATACGGAACAATCATAGATACCTTCGGTGGTGTGTTGCCTTTTATCCACCGGGGGTAAACAAACAGAGTAATTATAGATAAAGGAGAGGTAAAATGCCAGCAATAAGTGTTTTAATGAAACCATCTTCCAGCATGTGCAACATGTCCTGCAACTATTGTTTCTACTGTGATGAAGCACAGAAACGTACACAAGAATCTTTCGGGTACATGAGTGAGCAAACGCTGAAAAACATAATACGGAAAACGATGCTGCGGGCAGAGGGCATGATAAGCTACATTTATCAGGGCGGTGAGCCAACCCTGCGCGGAGTTGGTTTCTTCAAAAAAGCAATTGAATTTCAGAACCAGTACAACAGGAATCATGTACAGGTACAGAATGCGCTTCAGACCAATGGTTATGCAATTACAGAAGAATGGTGCCAGTTTTTCAAAGACAATCATTTCCTGATTGGCCTGTCGGTGGACGGAACGGAAGAAATCCATAACTCTATGCGGCACACACATTCCGGGAGCGGCACCTTTGCCCGTGTCAATCAGACGGCAATGCTGATGGATGAGTATGGGGTGGATTATAATATCCTAACCGTTGTCACGCCAAAAATCGCGGAGAATATTCGGGAAATATATGGCACTTATCAAAGGCGGGGATGGTATTATCAACAATATATTGCCTGTCTGGATCCCTTTGGAGAAGAACATGGGAAAACCCCGTATTCCCTTTCACCAGAGGTATATGGACAGTTTCTGACAGATTTATTCTGGCTGTGGTACAAGGATTTGAGGCGTGGAAAACAGCCTTTTATCCGGCAGTTTGAAAATTATGTCGGTCTTGCGGCAGGCTACATGGCGGAATCCTGTGAACAGAGAGGAGTCTGTGGAATTCAGAATGTGGTAGAGGCAGACGGAAGTGTGTATCCATGCGATTTTTATATGATGGATGAGTACCGTCTGGGGAATTTTAACACTGACCGCCTGGACGACATTAACCAGAGAAGGAGCGAGATTCAGTTCATCGAGCAATCCTGGAAATTGGATGAAGAGTGCCGCCTCTGTAAGTATTTCCGACTCTGCCGGGGAGGCTGCCAGCGCAATCGGGATTTTCAGCCTGATACCGGACTTTATAAAAACTATTTCTGTGAAGGATACAGGATGTTTTTCGGGCAGTGCTATGAGCAGATCATGGAAATCGGGAAAAGCCTGTCCAAAAGCTGAGAAACTGTTGCCTGCCAGTCCATGGGTGATGGAAACTGAATATGCCAAAATCCTGAGACATACAAGCCAAAATTCCATTGCCGCAGGCAATCTGGAATGAATTTTGGCTACGTTACTGTGAACGGAGTGAACAGTAACCAGTAACGATGTGGGTTTACAAACCCACCAAAATGTGCTATATTTTCCCTATAACAGGAAATAACTATTTCCTATAGCTAACAGCGTTCCACGATCACAGAGCGGAGTGCTGTTACGAAATAACACAAACTCATTGAAGAAGAGAGTAAATCCGCAGACCGTATTACAGAGAAATCCCAATGGATCACATATCACAGATCCAAAGGCTGAGAGGGATATGCAAGGAGCAGGTTGAAGATGGCTTCCGAGAGGCACTGCTGAGAGCCAACAGCTTTAGGCAGCGACAGGCACGCCTGTTACAGCGTAGAGGTATCATAATGTACCTCCCAAGGTTTCCCCGCGCGAGCCCGGAAACGAACAGAAGTGGTAACACGGGTAATACTCGTCTTCTCAGATAGTCTGAGGAGACGTTTTTTATATTATAGGAAATTACTCTGTAATGTTCCTATAATATAAAAAAGCCCTCCGGGCAGGATCGCACTGCGACGGAGAGGAATTATTTCCCCCAACACCAGTTCCTTCCTACCATGAAGAATTTATGTTTTTCTTCCATAAATAAGGAGCAGTTGTTACCATTTCAAAAATCAGCCTGGGAAATTATTTCTCTTTCTATGCATTTGCAGGGATCGTGTAAATCTTAGTGCCTGGAAATCTGCGTTATGAACAAAAATCTCACTGTCTGAGCGAAGCGAGTTTGAGATTTTTGAGAATGCTTTTAGCAGATTTTCAGACACTTAGAGTTACTAGATCCCGAAACCGCATAGAAAGAGAAATAATTTCCCGGGCGTCCACATTAAAAAAGGAGACAACAACCCATGGAAAAACAGAAATACTACATCACCACCGCCATCGCCTACACATCCGGCAAACCTCATATCGGCAACACCTACGAAATCGTCCTTGCCGATGCCATCGCACGCTACAAACGTCAGCAGGGCTATGACGTATTCTTCCAGACAGGAACCGACGAACATGGTCAGAAAATCGAATTAAAAGCCGAAGAAGCCGGAATCACCCCAAAAGAATTCGTAGACAACGTATCCGGTGAGATCAAAAGAATCTGGAATCTGATGAACACATCCTACGACAAATTCATCCGTACCACAGATGAAGACCACGAAAAACAGGTCAAAAAAATCTTCAAAAAAATGTACGCAAAAGGCGACATCTACAAAGGACACTACGAAGGAATGTATTGTACACCATGCGAATCTTTCTTTACAGAATCTCAGCTTGTAGACGGCAAATGTCCGGATTGTGGCCGCCCATGTGTACCTGCAAAAGAAGAAGCATACTTCTTCAAAATGAGCAAATATGCTGACAAACTCATTGACTACATCAATACACACCCGGACTTCATCCAGCCGGAATCCCGTAAAAACGAGATGATGAACAACTTCCTTCTTCCGGGACTTCAGGATCTTTGTGTATCCAGAACTTCCTTCAAATGGGGAATCCCGGTAGACTTTGATCCGAAACACGTAGTATATGTATGGCTTGATGCCCTTACAAACTATATTACAGGAATCGGCTACGACTGCGATGGCGAAAGCACAGAACAGTTTAACAAACTCTGGCCTGCAGACCTGCATCTGATCGGTAAAGACATCATCCGTTTCCATACAATTTACTGGCCGATTTTCCTGATGTCACTGGATCTGCCACTTCCGAAACAGGTATTCGGACATCCATGGCTTCTTCAGGGTGATGGTAAGATGAGTAAATCCAAAGGAAATGTAATCTATGCAGATGAACTGGTAGACTTCTTCGGCGTAGATGCAGTCCGCTACTTTGTACTTCATGAAATGCCATTCGAGAATGATGGTGTGATCACATGGGAACTGATGGTAGAGCGTCTCAATTCTGAACTCGCTAACACCCTCGGAAACCTTGTAAACCGTACCATCTCCATGTCAAATAAATACTTCGGCGGTGTGGTAGAAAACAAAGGCGTTACAGAACCTGTAGATGATGATCTGAAGAACTTCATTCTCTCCGTACCTGCCAAGGTAAACGAAAAAATGGATAAACTCCGCGTGGCAGATGCAATGACAGAAGTATTCACAATCTTCAAACGCTGCAACAAATACATCGACGAAACAATGCCATGGGCTCTTGCTAAGGATGAAGAGAAAAAAGACCGTCTTGCAACAGTTCTCTACAATCTGGTTGAGGGAATCTGCATTGGTGCGGTTCTGTTGAAATCCTTTATGCCGGAAACAACAGAGAGAATCCTTGCCCAGTTAAATGCACAGGACAGAGAACTGGAAGACCTTAAAACCTTTGGCCTCTATCCGTCAGGAAATAAAGTAACTGAAAAACCGGAGATCCTTTTCGCCCGTCTTGACCTGAAAGAAGTACTTGCAAAGGTGGCAGAGCTTCATCCGCCGAAAGCAGAAGAACCTGCAAAAGAAGAAAAAGAAGACGTAATTGATATCGAAGCAAAACAGGAGATCACATTTGAAGATTTCGGCAAGCTTCAGTTCCAGGTTGGTAAGATCATCAAATGTGAAGAAGTAAAGAAATCAAAGAAACTTCTCTGCTCACAGGTACAGATCGGAAGCCAGGTGCGTCAGATCGTATCCGGAATCAAAGCACACTACAGTGCAGAAGAAATGGTAGGTAAGAGGGTTATGGTAGTCACAAACCTGAAACCAGCCAAACTTGCCGGTGTACTCAGTGAAGGAATGATCCTCTGCGCAGAAGATGCAGACGGAAACCTTTCCCTGATGGTACCGGAAAAGGAAATGCCTGCAGGTGCAGAAATCTGCTGATCTTTGTATTACTGAGAACAAAGCGAATGGTAGCGAAAATGTGTGAAAACTTACGAATATTATCTTGACAAATACACTCTCAAAAGCTATATTAATATTTAGATAAAGGGGAGTGACTGACTCATGAGTATTCATGGTGTCGTCAATTTCGGTGGGTAAAGACTCCAACCGTATCGTGATGAACAGGCGAGGCTTTTATTGTATGTTCCCGTACAATAAGAGCCTCGCTTTTTGTAAAAACTTAAACAGGGGGATTTTGATCATGTCACAGGGTTTTAATCATTTTGATGAGAACGGAAACGCAGTTATGGTAGACGTTTCCGGGAAAAATATCACTTACAGAACAGCAGTTGCCACAGGTGAGATTCATGTAGGAGAAGCAATCATGGAGGCTGTGAAAGAGGGTTCTGTGAAAAAGGGAGATGTGCTTGGAGTAGCACGTGTAGCGGGGATTATGGGAGTGAAAAGGACTTCTGAGTTGATTCCCATGTGCCATCCGCTTCCGATCCAGAAATGTTCCGTAGACTATGAACTGGATGAGACAAACGGAATTATCCGCGCTTTCTGTACAGTGAAAACAGAAGGCAAGACCGGTGTGGAAATGGAGGCACTGACAGGGGTTCAGGTGACGCTTCTGACGATTTATGATATGTGTAAGGCAATTGACAAGCATATGGTAATGTCCAATATTCATCTGGTTGAAAAGACGGGTGGTAAGAGTGGAGATTTTCATTTTTGATATCCACAAATTACTTTGCAATTTGCAAAATATTTGTTGGGTAAAATGAAAGAAATGTGTATAATGGAAATACAGAATGGCAGATAACGAAAAAAATTATCTGCCCGACAGGGAGGTTTTTATAAAATGAAAAGAGTAGCGATCATTACATCCAGTGATACGGGATATCGCGGAGAACGTGAGGATTTAAGCGGACCTGCGATCCGAGAGATTGTTGAGAAGAATGGATATGAGGTTGTGTCTGAAGATGTTCTGCCGGATGACAGAAAGATGTTGTCAGAGAGAATGGCGGAAATTGCAGACAGCGGCACAGCGGAACTGATCCTGACAACAGGCGGAACCGGTTTTTCACCCAGAGATATTACACCGGAGGCAACGGAGGATATTATTGACAGACGTGTACCGGGGATTCCGGAGGCAATGCGTGCGTACAGCATGACTATCACGAAACGCGCCATGCTCAGCCGTTCTACGGCAGGTATCCGAAAAAAAACACTGATCATCAATCTGCCGGGAAGTCCGAAAGCTGTAAAAGAGAGCCTGGAGTATATTATTGATGCGCTTAGACATGGCATTGAGATCATGACAGGGGAAGCAGGGAACTGCGCAAGATAACTGATGGCGATAACAGGGATAAGAAAGCAGAGTAGCGTCAGAATGTACTGACGAAAAGAGAAATCAGTGAGCCAAAGCAGAGAAGATAAGCTGACGGCAATAAACGGAAGAGCAGGTACGAAAACAGTATCTGAAACTAAAACAGGAAGGTGAAAGGGATAATCTTATGGGAAAAGTAATTGCGGTTTGTACAAGTGAAAGAAAGGGAATACAGAAGACAAGTGTTCCGGAGATTAAAGTAATTGAGGATTGGGGAATCGAGGGTGATGCCCATGCCGGCAAATGGCACCGTCAGGTAAGTCTGCTCTCTTTTGACAAGATTGAAGATTTTCGCGCCAGAGGTGCAGAGGTGGAAGACGGGGCATTCGGAGAGAACCTGGTGGTTCAGGGAATCGACTTTGCCACACTTCCGATCGGCACGAAATTCCAGTGCAATGATGTAGTCCTGGAGCTGACACAGATTGGAAAAGAATGCCACAGCGGATGTGCGATCTTTAAGAAAATGGGAGAGTGCATTATGCCGAAACAGGGAGTTTTTACGAAGGTTCTCCACGGAGGTGTGATCCACCCGGGGGATGAATTGGTAATTTTGTAACAGATCTTTTAACCGGATTATAGCAATCCTCATAAATAATGTATATTGATCCGGCTTATCAGAGCGCGAAATTCTGCGTCAGCACGCCTGCAGATATCTTCCTTGTCTTTCGCACTCTGCTGAACTGTCTTGATTGCATTATTTTATGGAATTGCTATAAGATTACATGAGGAGATTGGAAAAAATGATTATTGATACACATGCACACTATGATGATGAGGCCTTTGATACAGACAGGGAAGCGCTTCTTACGTCTATGTACGATGGAGGGATTGAGAAGATTGTGAATGTCTGTGCCTCTGTAGGCAGTTTTCAGGATACTGTGGATATGATGGAGAAATATCCTTTTATATATGGAGCAGTGGGAATCCATCCGGATGATGCAGATAAGATAACACAGGAGACTCTGGATGAAATCCGCAGATTATCCCATATGGACAAGATGGTGGCAATCGGTGAGATCGGGCTGGACTATTACTGGCATAAGGAAGAAGAGGAACATCAGATCCAGCAGAAGATGTTTCGCGCTCAGCTTGATATTGCGAGAGAAGAGAAGCTTCCGTTTATGATCCACAGCAGAGAAGCTGCCGAGGATACTCTGAATATTGTCAGAGAATATATGCAGGGTGGTATGTATGGCGGTATCATTCATTGTTTTTCATACAGCAGGGAGATTGCAGCAGAATATCTGAAAATGGGACTGTATCTGGGAATCGGCGGAGTTGTCACTTTTAAGAATGCAAAGAAACTGAAAGAGATGGTTCAGTATGCACCCCTGTCTCAGCTTGTCCTGGAAACAGACTGTCCCTATATGTCTCCGGAGCCAAACAGAGGTAAGAGAAATTCGTCATTAAATCTGCCTTATGTAGCACAGGCAATCGCAGAACTGAAGGGAATTACAGCAGAGGAGGTTATTGATGTGACCAGACAGAATGCAGAGAAACTGCTGGGAATTCATCAATAACCACTGTCATATTCGTTTGAAGAATCATCCGAACTTTCATCTGAACTTTCGTCCGAACTTTCATCTGAACTTTCATCTGAACTTTCGTCCGAACTTTCGTCCGAACTTTCATCTGAACTTTCGTCCGAACTTTCATCCGAACTTTCATCCGAAGAGCTGTCAGAACTGTCGGAAGAGTCTTCGGTTCCGTCTGATGTGTCTGCCTGATATTCCCAGGAGTGGATGGATTCTGTATCTTCCACTACATTTCCGGTAGTTTTGTCAATCATGTTGCCCTCCCAGTCAAACTTGACGTTCAGCAGGTTTGTATTTGTGGAAGGCTTCACATTCATGGACATGATTTCCTTAAATTTGGCTTTCAGGTTATCGAGAGTAAACTCATCACCGATCACATTTCTTACACTGTGGGAAGAAGCAAGTTCTTCTGTATAATCATCCAGCATATATGGTCCGTATTCTCCGTTATCGTAATCATAATGCATGACCATAGGTTTCACTTCCGGAGAAAGGATCTGGATGGTTGATTTGCCGTTCAGAGTTGATTTCTGTATGGTAAAACTTGCCATTCCTTCCAGAAGTTCCGGGAGTTCCTGCTGAGTGGAAACAAAGTTTCCGAGGGAGTAGAATATGGTGGTATTGTGTCCCTGGTCATCAGAAAGCTGTCCGTAAGGCTGAAGCACATGCGGATGACCGCCAATGATCACATCAACACCCTGCTGCATCAGAAAAGCGGCCCATTGTTTCTCGTATTCATTTGGCATGGTTTCATCTTCTGTTCCCCAGTGAGCCACAAAGATGATGCAGTCGCTGATTTCTTTGGCTTTCTGGATCATTGTGGTGATCTTATCCTTATCAAAGATATCGATCATGTACTCATATCCTTCGCCTGCACCGGAATTATTGGTGCCGTATGTATAGTCAAGAAAAGCAATCTTAATACCATTCACTTCTTTTACTTTGACAGTGTCTGCATCTTCCTGGGTGGCGTGGATGCCAAGTACAGGAATATCCGGATAATTGGTGCTCCAGAAATCCAGAGTACTTTTCAGATAGTCATATCCATAATCATCGGCGTGATTTGTGGCAGATTCCACTACATCAAACCCTGCTTTGATAATGGCATCTCCCACTTCCTGGGGAGTGGCAAAAGAAGGATAAGTGCTGACAGCATCGTGGCTTGGAGCAAAAACCGTTTCCTGGTCGATCATGGCTACGTCTGCAGCCTGGATCTGGTCCAGAACATGAGTGTAGATATGGTCATAATTCCATATGCCGGAGTCATTTTCGCCGGATTCATACAGCTTGCTGTGATAAAGATTATCTCCAACAGCAATTACACTTGCAGTGGAGATGACAGGTGTTTCAGCTTTGATCTTATCCTGCTGTTCCTTGAGAGCCGCTGCTTCTGCTGCTTCTTTCTGCGGTTTACGGATCAGGGTGTAATCCATCTGATGCATCACCAGAACGAGCAGAACCAGAACAATAACAGAACACAGAAGACTGATCCGGGAGTTGATTCTCTCCCGTAAATTAAGTGGCATATTATTTTTTTTCATAGAAAATTCCCTTTAACTAAAATAGTTCTCAACAGTGAGAATGCTGAACAGTTACAGCAATCTGCAGCCTGTATTGCTGTCCTCAGTACCGTATCTCAAATTCATTGCAGACTGCATACGGAAATGAGACAGGAGCGTGTGAACTGTAATCTATCTGTTCATTATAACAAATTTCATGGTTCAAAGAAAGAATTAAGAGAGAAATTCTTTGAAAACCTGCCAGAAATGCTTTGTGAGACAAAGTATTTTAGTGTATAATAGGTAGCAATATAACCATAATGTACAAACATGCTACAGCAATGCTATATGGAATTGCTTAAGCAAAAAGAGGGAGGTAACCGGATGAACCATTATGAGGCAATTAATGATGTACTGGTCAATTTATTTAATGAGATTCTGGACCTGGAAGAACGGGCATTGATTACGGGAGAATATAAGAATATTTCCGTCAATGATATGCACATTATTAATGCAGTAGGTATCCGGGAACAGAAGAATATGTCAACAGTAGCCAGAGAACTGAATGTGACTGTGGGTACATTGACGATCGCTGTGAATAATCTTGTAAAGAAGGGATATATCCAGCGTATGAGAAGTCAGGAGGACCGAAGGGTTGTGCTGATCTCCCTGACAGAACAGGGGAAGAAAGCTTATTACCATCATAAAGATTTCCATGAGAAGATGGTACTGGCTGTACTTAAAGGCCTAAATGTGGAGGAGACAGAGGCATTGACGAAAGCTCTGACCAAGCTGCAGGCATTTTTCAGATCATATCAGTAGAAGGAGTAAAGATGGAATATACTGAGAAGGATTTAGTAAAGATCGCAAAAAGGGAAAATAATACGAAGAGAAACTATCTGGTAGTGGATCCGCTTCAGGGAAAGCATATTCCGGTAGTGCCATCAAAGGCACTGGATTTATTTGCTGCTCTGGCAGATACTTTCAGGGAGAAATACAAAGATGAAAAACTTTTGCTGGTGGGCTTTGCGGAGACAGCAACTGCCATAGGTGCTCAGGCAGCGATTACTGTGGGGGCAGATTATATTCAGACCACCAGAGAAGTTATTCCCGGCGTGAATTATCTGTTTTTTTCCGAGGAACACAGCCATGCCACAGAGCAGAAGCTGGTAAAAGATGATATTGACAGAGCAGCGGCGGAGACGGATCGGATCATATTTATCGAGGATGAAGTAACTACCGGAAAAACAATTCGGAATATCATCAGTATTCTTGACAGGGAATATGACGGAAAATTTAAATATTCAGTAGCATCTCTGTTAAACGGAATGAGCGAGGAGAATCTGGAACGTTATAAGAGACAGGGGATTTCCCTGTATTATCTGGTAAAAACGGATCACAGTACTTACGGAGACAGAGCAGAAACATTTAAGGGAGACGGATTTTATTATAAATGTCCGGATAAGGCCGCAGAGTATACAACGATTTATGTTAAAAACCGGATGGATGCCCGCAGACTGATTGATTCCGGGAAATATGAAGAAGCATGTGAGAATCTGTGGAGAGAAATCCGGGAGAAAACCGGAAACATGGCTGATAATATATCTGGCAAAAGAATACTGGTGATCGGCACTGAGGAGTTTATGTTCCCTGCACTTTATATCGGAAGAAAGATGGAAAAAGAGGGAGCCGAAGTAAGGTGCCATTCGACTACAAGAAGTCCCATTGCTGTGAGTCTGGAAAAAGAGTATCCCCTTCACCGCAGATATGAACTGAAAAGTTTATATGATCCGGACAGGAGAACGTTTATTTACGATATAGGAAAATATGACAAGGTATTGATTGTCACAGATTCCCCGGAAATAAAGGAGAGTCAGGAAACGCTGATAAATGCTGTCCGGATGCAGAACAAGGATATTACAGTTGTAAGGTGGTGCTGATTTGAGAAGTTCCTATTCAGAAGAAGATGTGATTTTATTATTGAAGGATATTACCGGGCTGGTAGAACCTCAGCCTGCCAAAGTGCGGGAGAAACTGATTCAGTCCGGAAAACATTACAGCGAGATGCTGCCTGTTGAATATGTTCCTACAGATCGGTATATGCAGGTATATCATAATGCGCTGAAACATTATGCGAAGTCGGTTGCCAATGCAGTAGGAATGCTGGCAGATAAGATCATAGAGAATAAGGGAAAGAAAATTGTCCTGGTATCCCTTGCCAGAGCGGGAATCCCAATTGGTATCCTTGTGAAGCGATACATCAAATTCAAATATGGTATAAATGTGCCACATTATTCCATTTCAATTATCAGAGGAAGAGGGATTGACGATAATGCTATGAAGTATCTGCTTGAAAAGTACAGACCGCAGCAGATTTTATTTGTGGACGGATGGATTGGCAAGGGTGCGATCCTGAATGAATTGAAGAAAGATATCTCTGCATATGAAGGGGTTTCTGCTGACATAGCGGTAGTGGCAGATCCGGCAAATGTTACGGAGCTTTGCGGAACACATGAAGATATCCTGATCCCAAGTTCCTGCCTGAACAGTACAGTATCCGGCCTTATCAGCCGTACTTTTCTGAGAGATGACATAATAGGCAGAGATGATTTCCATGGGGCAGTCTATTACGGAGAACTGACAGATTCTGATCTGTCATATGACTTTATTGAAACCATTGAAAAGGAATTTAATATGGAGAATACACCTGATCTGGAAAAAAGAGTGGAAAGTCAGGGTATTGATGAGGTAATAAATATAGGAAAGAATTTCGGTATTGACGATATTAATCTGATCAAACCGGGGATCGGAGAGACAACAAGAGTATTACTGAGGAGAATTCCCTGGAAGGTGCTGATCGATGAGCGATATAAGGGAAATCCTCAGTTGGAGCATATTGTCAGACTTGCCGAAGAGAAACATACACCTGTAGAATACTATCCACTTACACATTATAAATGCTGTGGAATCATTAAGAAGCTTGCGGATGCGTGAGAAGGGTAATACTTATTCTGTTATTCCGAAAACTTCTGAAAGATAAACTGTTTTCTTAGCCCAGTTCAGATGGGTTTTATATTCATTCATTCTTTCTCTGGTTTTGCTTCCTGCAACAAGGGAAGCAGAATCAGCATTCCAGTTTAAAATCGCCCGTGCGTCAAGGTAGTCATTTCGTGAAACCTGATAAGCTCTGTTTACTACAGGGATCTGTGAAGGGTGGATAACGGTTTTTCCGATGAAACCGCAAAGTCTGTCCTCCCGGATTTCCTGAATCATTCCTTCTTTCCAGCTGTCACCGGCATAATATTCCCATACAGGACCGGAAATCACATAATCCATACCATATACAGTGATAATATCTGAGAAAATATCTGAAACAGGTCTGATGCTGTGAATAGATTCATTGGCATGTCTGCGAAACCCAAACATATGGCACAGATCATTTCCGCCAACACGTATATTCAGTATAAGATCTTCAATTCTGGCTAAAGAATCCCTTAACAAATAGAGAATATCAATTCTGTTTCGCAAATCTATAATGGAGGGACTTTCGTAAATAGGCATCATGTAAAGTTTTTTTGCGACAAGTTCATTGACGAGGATCATCTGCTCAATATAACTTTGTGCGTTATCCGGGCTGAATTTAGGGACGATGAAACCGGTAACAATCTTAATGGATTGCCCAAGAGCTTTTGTTAATCTCTGAATCTGCTGTGGATTCCGAACCCGGATAAATATTTTGGGCAGATAGAATGGCTTTTGTTCATGCTGTATGAATATCTGGCTGAGAGAAGAAATCAGTATCTGCTCGGCCTCTTCAACATGATCGTCGTTTATGGTATCTTCAAGACAGAGAGCAAGAGAAAATCTGTTCCCGAATCTTTCATTTATCAGAGAATCAGTGATGGATATTCTGTTGGCAGGACAATAGAGTAATGGACCTACACTGTAATATAAAATATTATTTTTCATAACACTCCTTCTGACATATCTACAAAAATTCCCGTAAATAGGGTACCTTATAGAAATTCAATAAAATACTGCAGGTAATCCGGTCCATCACAGTGTGAAGGACCGAGTCAGCAGCTACATCATAGCACATTTCAGGGGAATAAGCCATAGAAAGAACAGGGGAATTTTCTTGAAATATAAATAGCAATATGATACAATTTTGAGGTAGAATTTATACGAAAATTTGGAGAAAATTATGGTTCCGCATTATTTTATGAAATTGCTGTAGAACTTATCATGAACAGAAATAAGATAAGCAGATATTGAAGGTGAGATACTTATATGTTGGAACACAAAAAAATTCAAAACCTCAGTGATTATTTTGTCGAACTGAACAGCAGGCGGGAGAAAGGTGTTTATTTCTACCGTATCAACGGATATTCTGAAGAAGTCGGCGAATTTATAAAGAAATATTATGATACAGCAAGAAGAACCGGAGTGGTTATCGAAGGGAAGATACCTAATCCCGATGAGGGGAATCTTGCATATTATAATGAAATAATGGGAATGGATTTTCAGATGAGTATGGATTTTATCCATGTCAGTCTGAGAAAATGGCTGCCAAGGATGAATGAGTTTCAGAGACAGAATGTGGCAGCCTCCATTTATGACTCTCTGGATTCCCTGCGAAAAGCCGGGAAAACCGAGAATATGCTCAGGAACGCATATATCAAGTTCATGTGCTGGCTGTATTATAAATTTGAACGCATTGTAAATCAGCTTGGAGAGAACCATATCCCTAAAATATTATATGAAGGGCAGATAAGCAATTATGAGTTAATGCTCATATCGATTCTTTCCAATGCAGGCTGTGATGTAGTACTGCTTCAGTATGCAGGGGATCAGGGATATCTGAAAACAGATCCGGGTTCCGTTCTTTCAGACAGTTTGCAGATGGAAGGTTTGCAGCCATTTCCGCAGGGGTATTGTGTGAAAAAGGTCAGAGATGAGATTCAGAATGAACTCAACAATGAGAGACTGTATGGAATCAGACCTTCGCTTACAAATTGTACAAATGCATGGATAAAGGGAAACGGCCTGGATGATATCCGCGAGAGCATTCTGTTAAGGGGAAATGACAGCCGTTTTTTTTATAACTGTTTCTGCAGGATTAACGGGGCAGAAGATAAGCTTACTTATGCAAATGAGTTATTCAGATTGCAGCAGGAACTGAGAAATTCAAAGAGAAATACGGTGATCGTAAGTAAAGAGATTCCAAGACCAACGCCGCAGGAAATTTCAGAGATAAAGAGGTCAAACTATACATCCGGAGATCAGATGCTCCTGGGACTTGCGTGTAATATACAGTATGGAGCCAATCCGGAGCTTCAGCGGATCCTGCATAAAACATTTGTGGATGTTATGCTGGCTGAATCTCAGAAGGAAGGGGAAAATCTTAACAGACTGACAAACAGGGCAGTGTATCTGCTGTGCTGGATGAGAAGATATCTGCCGAAGCTGTTCATAAACTGGAAATTACCGGAGATTGGATGCTTTATTTATCTGGGGGGCTGCCGGAATGAAAACGAAGCTCTGTTTATGAGTTTCCTTGGGCGGCTGCCACTGGATGTGCTGATCTTATGTCCTGATCTGAACATTAAGTGCTGTCTGGAAGATAAACTTCTGTATGAGGTCAACTATCCGGAGAGTCTGGCGATCACAGAATATCCGGAAGAGAGTTCTCAGGTAAAGATTGGAACAGCCGCTTATCATGCGGAAAGAGAACTTGATACGCTGATGTATCAGGACAGTGGGATATACAGAAATCAGCAGTATGTGAAGGCGAATGTTATCAATCTGCAGACCATGTATGAAGAGATAAAACTACTGTGGGATCAGGAATTGAAATACAGACCTAATTTCAGCACAGTTAACGGTGTGGTAAATATTCCGGTTATTTTTTCAAAAATCTCAGGAGTGAAGGATGGAAGTGTTTCTCAGTACTGGGAATCCATAGCAGCACTGATCACAGAGGATACTGTTGTTGTGAAAAGTGCTCCGTACATTGAACCAACTGCCTCCGGTCCAATGAAAGCCTTTGCCGTAGAATTTTATAAAAACGGAAAGCTTCTGCGGAATAAAATAAAGAATCATCCCAGATATCCTTATCATCTTCTTCGGGAGGAAATGCAGGAATTTATACTTGACAAGCTGCAGCTTCTGATCGAGCGGAAACTGATAAAGGGTATTGGGGAAAATGGTACAGAATATACAGTGATCGCGCAGATTCTGGATCTGCCGAAGGAGATTCTGCGTCTGATCCAGAAATTTGATTTTACAAAAAAGAATCCGAAACTGATATATATTAATACAGGGGAGACGATGATTTCACTTCAGGATTCGATTCTTGTAACATTCCTGAACCTGGCAGGATTTGACATTCTGTTTTTTGTCCCTACAGGCTATCAGAGTGTGGAGAACTACTTTGCAGAAAAACTGATGGAAGAGCACCAGATCGGGGAATATAAATACGATATGCAGGTTCCGGATCTGAATAACATTTCGACAAACAGTACCCGCCCCTCATGGCGGAGAAAACTTTTCAGGAGAGGTTAGTAGATTATGGGACTTGATTTCGGTAAATCATCTATGGGAAATCCTGCTCAGGCCGGTAATGGTCTTCAGGAGAAAAATGAGATTGAAGTTGTGGAGAAATATGATATTGTCGCTGACAGGCAGCAGATGAATGCTGAGCTGGTCAATTCAAAAGAAGTGGACGATATTGTCAGCACGATCGAAGTTTACAATATGGATACCATTGTATCTTTTGGTGCGAAAGCAGCAGAGGAGATTTCCAAGGCATCTGATGTGGTCCTCAACAGCATGAATATGTCGCAGCTTAATGAGACAAGCGAGATGCTTAAATCGCTGGCAAAGATCATGGATCAGTTTGACATTAATGAAATTAAGGATAATCCGGGACTTTTCGGAAAGCTTTTCGGAAATTTCAGAAAACAGCTGGATAAGATACTGGCCAAGTATCACACAATGGGCGAAGAAGTTGATAAGATTTATGTTCAGCTTAAAGGATATGAGTCTGAAATCAAACAGTCCAATAAAAAGCTGGATACCATGTTTAAGACCAATGTGGATTATTATCATGAACTGGTGAAATATATCCTTGCAGGAGAACAGGCATGTAAAGAGATTGAAGCCTACATTGCCCAGAGACAGCAGGATATGGAGAATACGGGAGATCAGTCTATTCAGTTTGAACTTACCAGTCTGAATCAGGCACTGATGATGTTGGAACAGAGGACACAGGATCTGAGAACAGCAGAGAATGTGGCAATGCAGTCCATTCCCATGATAAAGACTATGGAGTTCAGCAATTACAATCTGGTGAGAAAGATCAATTCTGCGTTTATCGTTACGCTTCCTGTATTTAAGCAGGCACTTGCGCAGGCAATTCTTCTGAAAAGGCAGAAGATACAGGCAGAATCTATTGCAGAACTGGATAAGAAAACAAATGAGATGCTTCTTAAGAATGCCCAGAATACAGTAGATGTATCGAAGATGACAGCTAAAATGGCATCCGGAAGTTCCATTCAGATTGAGACTCTTGAGAAGACATGGGCAACCATTACAAATGGAATCGAAGAGACAAGAAGGATCCAGGAAGATGCCAGAAAGAAACGCCAGGAGGATCAGGTTCGTCTGGAGGCAATCAAACAGGATTTTAACAAACAATACAATGTGCCGCCGGTAAGAAAATAAAAACAGAGAAAAAAGGGAGGATGAATGATATGCCTATTAATTTATCAAAAGGACAGAAGGTAGATTTAACAAAGAAGAATCCGGGACTTAAGAAGATCATGGTAGGACTTGGATGGGATGTAAACGCTTTTGATTCAGGTTCGGATTTTGACCTGGATGCAGCAGCATTTATGCTTGGTGCCAACGGAAAATGCCCTACAGAGAAAGAATTCATTTTCTATGGCAATCTGAAGCATGCCAGTGAATCAGTCATCCACATGGGAGATAACCTTACCGGTGAGGGTGAAGGTGATGATGAGCAGATCATGATCGATCTGTCAAAGGTTCCGGCGAATATTGAGAGAATTGCGTTTACAGTTACCATTTATGATGCAGAAGCAAGACGTCAGAACTTCGGACAGGTTTCAAACTCTTACATCCGTCTGGTAGATGAATCCAATGAGGTGGAACTGATCCATTATGATCTTGGGGAGGACTTCTCCATTGAAACAGCAGTAGTTGTAGGAGAGCTTTACAGACATAACGGAGAGTGGAAGTTTAATGCCATCGGAAGCGGATTCCAAGGTGGACTTGCAGCACTCTGCGGTCATTATGGTATTGAAGTAGCGTAATGTAAGAGACAGTCGGCTGTTTGGTAAAAATACTAAACAGTTATCAGGTATGGAGCTGTATAGCGAAGCGGATAAGACAATATGGGAGGAAAAATATATGCCAGTTAGTTTAAAAAAAGGACAGAAGGTCAGTCTTACAAAAGGTAACCCGGGACTTAAGAATGTAGTTGTAGGTATCGGATGGGATATCAATGCTTTTGACACAGGCGGAGATTTTGATCTGGATGCAGCAGCGTTCTGTCTGACAGATTCCGGAAGGGTTTCTGATTCGAACGATTTTGTATTCTATGGAAATCTTGTACATCCGTCCGGAGCAGTCCAGCATATGGGAGACAACCTTACAGGTGCCGGAGACGGAGATGATGAGCAGATTAAGATCGATCTGTCAAAGATTCCTGCCAATATCACAAAGATTGCATTTACAGTTACCATCTATGATGCAGAGGCAAGACGCCAGAATTTCGGACAGGTTTCCAATGCCTTTGTGAGAATCTTCAATGAAGTGACAGGAGAAGAAATCCTCAGATATGATCTTGGAGAAGATTTCTCTATTGAAACAGCAGTTGTATTTGGTGAACTGTACAAGAATGGTGGCGAATGGAAATTTAATGCCATTGGAAGTGGTTATCAGGGTGGTCTGGCTGCTTTGTGCAACAGTTATGGTGTAGACGTAGAATAGTGCCGGAGGGCAACAGGAGGGACGAAAATGTCAGTAAGCTTACAGAAAGGACAGAAGGTAAATCTGTCAAAGGAGCATGCAGGATTAGCAAAGGTGATCGTGGGACTTGGCTGGGATGAGGCAAAGCCATCCGGCGGTGGTGGATTGTTTGGTGCATTATTTGGTTCTTCATCACATCAGGCAATCGACTGCGACGCTTCTGCAATCATGTTGAAAAATGGTAAATTTACAGATAAAACAGACCTGGTATATTTCGGCAACCTGAAACATAAATCCGGGACAGTCAATCATATGGGAGACAATCTTACAGGAGCAGGCGAGGGAGATGATGAGCAGATCGTTATTGATCTGTCAAGAGTTCCGGCTGAATATGATAAGATTGTCATTGTTGTCAATATCTATCAGGCAGTAAAGAGAAAGCAGCATTTTGGAATGATCCAGAATGCATTTATCCGTCTGGTTGATGCCAGAAACAATAAAGAAATGTGCAAATATAATTTAACTGAGAATTATTCAGGTATGACTGCGATGATTTTTGGGGAAATATACAGGTATAACGGTGAATGGAAATTCAACGCCGTAGGAAATGGCACAACAGATCCTGGACTTGGGGAACTCTGCCAGAGATTTGTGTGAAAATAAAAAGAGGAGCTGTTATGGTTCCTCTTTTTATATAAAATCCGGTAACTGTCTGTCCATGATTGAACAGTTGCAAAACCCGAAAGAGGAGGTTAATTATTATGAATGAAATAAACAAAGAGGAGCGAATGCAGGGCCTGTCCGGACAGCAGGTCAGCGAGAGCAAGGCGAAGTACGGCACCAATGAGCTGGCGAAGAAAGAGACTGAATCACTCTGGTCCATGTTCATCGGCGCATTTGATGATATCTGGATCAAGGTATTATGTGCGGCTCTGGCTCTTAAAGTTATCCTGGCTGTGCTGGGAATCTTTGTCCCTGCATTATCCGGCGGAAATGATGTTGTGGAGATCATCAGTATTGTGATCGCAATCGCACTTGCTACTGGTTTCAGTACCCTGTCAGAGTACAGAAATACTTCAAGAAGTGAGGCGCTTCAGGAAGAATACAGCAAGACCTATGCCAAAGTTGTAAGAGACGGAAAGCTGGTCAATATTCTTACCAGTGAAATCGTTAAAGGTGATACGATCCTTATCCAGGCAGGAGATAAGGTTCCGGCAGATGGTCTGTTATTTGAAGGTAAGATCAAAGTATCTCAGGCGGCATTAAACGGTGAATCAAGAGATGAGAACAAAGCAGCAGTAACCAATATGGACGAGGCAGAATCTACGGATTACTCCTCACATGGAAAAGTCTTTATGGGTTCTGTTGTGACTTCAGGCGAAGGTTACATGATCGCAACTGTTATCGGAGACAGTTCTGAATTAGGAAAGATAAACAAAGCTCTGACAGATACCTCCGAGGAAGAAGAGCGAAAAGATACTTCCAGCCTGAAGCTGGAGGGTGTGGCAGCAGGTATCGGTAAACTGGGTGTGTCAGCTGCAGCGATCGCAGGTATCCTTCATGTTGTCCTGACTCTGATCAGGGCAGATCAGGCAATCACTGTTGTTTCCGTTCTCCTTGTAATAGCGGAAGCAGTTATGCTTATGGCTTCTATCGTGATCATGGCAGTTCCGGAGGGACTCCCGATGATGAACAGTTTGGTTCAGTCAATGAATACAGAGTCCATGTATAAAAAGAATATCCTTGTCAGCCACAAGGCGGCATTTTCAGATTCTGCTTATATGAACGTGCTGTTCAGTGATAAAACCGGAACGATCACACAGGGTAACCTGTCACTGGTAGAATTTATCACAGGTAACGGTGAGATTGTGGATTCCATCCAGAGCAGGGAGTTTATAGAAGCTATCACTCTGAATAACCTTGCAAAGATTTCCTCAGAAGGAAAGGCAATCGGAAGTAACAACATGGACAGAGCACTGCTCTCTTATGCCATTGATCATGGTTATAATGATTCTGACAATGATCCGGAGAAGGTAGAAGAGATCAGCGGATTTGATTCTGAGAAGAAATGTGCCACTGTAAAACTGAAAAACGGACTTGTTTACTGGAAGGGTGCTACAGAGAATATCATTGATAAAGTAACACATTATATGCTTCCGTACGGGGAAGAAAGAGAGTTTACAAAGGCAGATAAAGATAAAGTAGAAGAGCAGATGCATGCACAGGCAAAGAGAACCATGAAGCTTCTCTCCGTAGCGAAAATCAGCGATGGAAAGACTGTTCTTATGGCAGTTCTGTGTCTGCGTGATAATGTCAGAACAGATGCGGTTGAGACTGTTCAGATTCTCAATGATGCAGGAATCCAGGTAGTTATGGTTACCGGTGATGCAGAGGAAACTGCAGTAGCCATTGCAAAAGAGGCAGGTATTCTTGCAGATGAGAAGAAGGATGTGGTTCTTACCCATGAAGAAATGGAGAAATTATCAGATGAAGAGCTGAAGAAAGTTCTCCCGAACCTGAGAGTGGTAAGCCGCGCGAAACCGCTTGATAAGAAAAGACTGGTATCTCTTTCACAGCAGATTGATAATGTCTGTGGTATGACCGGTGACGGTGTGAACGATGCTCCCGCATTAAAACAGGCAGACATTGGTTTTGCAATGGGAGATGGTACAGCAGTTGCACAGGAGGCAGGAGATGTTGTTATCCTTAATAACAGTCTGACTTCCATTAAAGACTGTGTGCTTAACAGCAGGACTATGGCGAAATCTGTTGGAAAATTCCTCATTTTCCAGCTTACTGTAAATATCAGTACTCTGTTAATGAATATCATTGCACCGATCCTGGGATGGACAGAGCCGTTTTCCATTGTCCAGATCCTTTGGATCAACCTGATCATGGATACACTGGCTGCCATGGCGTTTGGTGGAGAACCTATTCTTGACAGATATATGAAAGATCAGCCGGCAAAGAGAACAGATAATATTCTGACTCCGTACATCAAGTCAGCGATCGGAGTAAGTGCAATATTTATTACCCTTGGTTCTATCCTGATACTTGAGAATATCGGCGGCATTACCAGTTGGGTAATCCCTGCGGGCTGTGCAGATCCGGAGCTTTATGAGAAAACATTTATGTTTGCGTTCTTCATTTATGCGATTATCTTTAACAGTCTGAATACCAGATCTGAGAAGTTTAATCTGTTTGAGCATATCGGGGAGAATAAGAACTTCGTACTGGTAATGGGAGCAATCTTTGTTCTTCAGACCATTATTATTGAAATCGGGGGAAAAGTATTTAACACAACTCTGCTTGAGCCAAAGGCATTACTGGTATCCATGGTACTTGCAGTACTTATTATACCGGTGGATCTTATCAGAAAAGCAATCATGAGCAGGTAAACAATACGTATGAAATAATAATTATGGGGCTGTCGCAGGTAATAACAGTGTGGCAGTCCCATTTTTGGAGGAAGCGAATGAATGGCATTTTATGCGCGGACATGGACAATACCATAATATATTCGTATAAGCGCAATATCGGTGAAAATAAATTAAATGTTGAGTTATATAATGGAAGAGAAATCTCGTTTATTTCTGAAAAAACGCATGATCTGTTGAAAAAAGTAAGTGAGAAGATGACTATCATACCAACATCCACAAGGACGGAAGAACAGTATAAACGTATTGATCTGGATATAGGAATCGTACCCTATGCCCTTGTCTGTAATGGAGGAGTACTGCTGGTAAATGGTAAGCGTGACAGAGAGTGGTATCTGGAGTCGCTGCAAATGATCCGGAATAGCAGACCGGAAATGGAAAAAGCGCAGCAGATTCTTGCCGGGGATTCCAGACGAAAGTTTGAGCTGAGATTTCTAGATGAGCTTTTTATTTTTACAAAATGTGAAAAGCCAGAAGAAGTGGTTGAAGATCTGCAGGCAAAACTGACTACGAAGCTGGTGGACGTATTTCATAATGGAGAGAAGGTATATGTTGTTCCTGTAAATCTGAGTAAGGGAATGGCTGTGAGAAGACTTCGAAAGAGGTTGCAGCCTGCATATATCATAGCAGCCGGAGACAGCGAATTCGATGTTTCCATGGTGGAAGAAAGCGACATGGGATTAGTTCCAGCCGGATTTAAAGAGATTTACGGTAATGGTAGCGACAGATTCAAAGAGACAGTGATGGAAATGGAGGCAGGAAGACTGTTTTCGGAAACATTACTTGAGAAATGTTTGGTTTTATATTTTAAAGAGCCGGACTGACTGCAATTCTATAAAATATTGCAGTCAGTCCGGCTCTTTGTTATATCAGGCTGTTAATCCATACTGACGCGGATTCCGCTCTGGCGTTCAGATGGCTGAATGATAACCGTAACATTATCTCCCCCATGCCACTCAAACTGATAAGACTCTCCGGAAGTCTGGCCGATGAAAGTTTTCCAGTAATTCGTTTATTTCATGTATTTTTCCAGAACCGGAAACTGTACAGGTCCGATGTCCAGAATCCGGCGGTGAAATTCTTTCAGGTCGAAATCATCTCCAAGTCTTTTCTGACAGACTGTTTTCAAGTCAAGGAAATTCAGATATCCCCAATAGTATTTCAGATAGTTACCGGGAGTTTCCACAATATACTGATAGATTTCGGCAGCAGTAGAAGCATTGTTGATGCCAAATGCTTTCAGAAAGACAGCAGTGCGGGCTGCATCCCAGCCCCTGTAATGAATGCCGATATCGATCAGGGAGTAAATGCACAGATTCATACTCCTGTTTAACCAGGCAAGCCGGACGGCATTTTTGGCAGAATCCGGATCATTCATGAGGGAGGCGGCATATTCATAGCCGTAGGATTCCACGTAGGTTGCCCAGCCTTCCACGTAACCGGAGGAGGTGACCAGATATCTGATGTCAGAGGGATTGTTTTCGGCAAAAGAAACTGTCTGATAAAGGTGACCGGGAAATCCTTCATGTGCCAGTGTGCCGAAAAGCTCCAGAGAAGAGGTACGTCCGGAATCGTTGATATAGATTACGTTGGGGTTTCGGGTATCCACAGGCGGCGTGAGGTAAAAAGCAGGACTTAAAAATTTTTTCATGGAAGGATGAACGGTGCGGAGTTCGTAAGTGGCATCTTTCAGTTCCGGGAAATCTTTTTTCATCAATTCCGGAAGCTTCTCCAGCATCTGAGTCGGTGTCAGCGTAAGTTCACCGGAACATTGATTCAGCCTGTCGATCAGGGAGGAATTCTGTTCCAGCAGGGAAGATATCTCCCGATAGTCGGACAAAAGCTGAGCTGACAGCCTTTTTTCAATTTGTCCGACAGGTACATAGGTTCCTGTCTGGCTTTGCAGCAGGTAGAGGTAATATTCACGCCCACCCTCAAAAAATGCCAGGCCCCGGCTGCTTTTGCCTGTACCGCGAAGACTTTCCAGACTGTCTGCCAGTTCCTGATAAGCAGGGATCACTTCGGTTAAGATCAGTTTATGATGATATGTACAGAGTTTTTTCTGATCTTCGCTGCTAAATGCAGGGTTGGAGAAAGCTTTCAGTTTCTGCGCGAAAATATCATCCATGTAGTTGGAATCAGGATTCGCGACAAAAGAATGACATTGTTTCAGGATACGGTCCAGAGTTGTGTCACTCATGAAAAGCCCTGACTGGGATTTCTGCTTTTCCAGTTTTATAATACTTTGAAAATATGGCCTGACGGTACTCAGAAGTTTCAGATAATCAGAGATATCTTCTTTTGTCCGGAAAGTATATTCCGCCAGAAGAATGGGAAGTTGTGCCTGCACACCCAGGCCTGGTCCCAGCGGCTCATCCAGGGCGCTGTTTTTTCCAAGGGAGGCTCTGGTGTGAAAATAGAGAAGAAGCATATCACAGGTAAGCCGGTTTTCTTCGGAGAGCCTGGAATAGGCAAAGGATTTCAGCTCTTTCTCATATTCCTGACAGAGACTGGTGGTCTTAGCCGGGTCAGAAAGTGCAGTTCCAAGAGTTGCCTCGGGCTTTCTGATACCTTTTTTTTCAGGGTGTGCAAGAGTGTAGTGAAGGGTGAGGGTATTGCTGCATACTTCGGACCGGAATAATTTTTCCGTAAAGGTCTGAAAACGGGAGTTTTCAGAAACAAAGTGGTCGGAGAGAACACCCATGCTGATGCCAATGGCAAAGACCAGACACAGGCTGAGGATTCTTTTAGGGATATTTTTATAAATACGCATATCCACCTCGGAATCTGCTTTTTACTATCTTATTGAAGGAAGGCATGAAGTATGCTTTCGGTAACATCATTACTGTTCACACACCATTATCCCGCGAGGTGTTTTGGCATAAATATGCCAAAATCCCGAGACATACAAGCCAAAATTCATTCCAAATGCGCGTCACACTTTTTTCATTTGACAAAATTGGGATGTTATGTTAACATACACAAATGTGTAACAAAACGTAATAAAAATGTAATAATTTTACAGCGATGTATAACAGGAGTTGATTAGTAAAATGAATAATAAGATAAAGACAATTTTGATGGCAGCAATTATGAGCTCTGTGGTTCTGACACAGGGGGTATGTGTAAGCGCAGCACAGTTTGATGATGGCGCATCAGCGTTTTCTGATGGAACAGGAAGTGTAAGTGCTCTGGCAAGTACACTGGCGAAGCAGACAGAGGAACAGACACAGGAGTTTGTTGCGAAAGAAGAGGAAGCAGCTCAGATTCGTGAAGAACGAAGAGTAGAGAAAGCGGAAAAGGCTTCTGAGAAGGCAGAGCAGGAAAAAACAGCCGTGCTGGAGAGTATTCAGCAGACAGTTGAGGATACAAAGAAAAAAATTGCCGAAGAAGCAGAAGCGAAACGTCTGGCAAAGAGACAGGAAGTGGTAAACTTTGCGCTGCAGTTTGAAGGAAATCCTTATGTTTATGGCGGAACAAGTCTTACAAACGGTGCAGACTGCTCAGGATTTGTAATGTCTGTATTTGCCAATTTCGGTTACAGTCTTCCACGTGTGGCTGCAGCGCAGTGTGAGGCCTCCACAAAGAAAGATATCAGCCAGCTTGAGCCGGGAGATCTGGTATTCTACGGAAGCGGATATATTGATCATGTGGCACTTTATATCGGAGATGGAAAGATTATCCATGCCAGCAATGCTGCTACAGGAATCAAGATTTCCGATTACGATTATGAGCAGCCGGCAGCTGTAGGTACGTTCATGGAATAGCTGTAACGCCTGAAATTATATGATTCGACAAATTGCACAAAGAATGTCGAGAGGTGGGAAAAGTGGATAAAGTCATACACACTCTATCCACATACCCGGTTATTGAAAAATCCCGTAAATTAAAGTTATACACAAAGTTATCCACATTATCCACATTTTATGTGTGTGGAATACTCGATTTACATAAGGAAAAAAGAAACAGATGTTTTGTGTAAAATGATAAATCGACATTTTTGGACGAAAAAATCCACAAATCTATTGACTTTTTTATATTCTAAAAAACATATAATATTGTAAAAAAAGACAAAATATAACGATATATATAAAAATAATCAGAATATTCAAAAAGATATTCTACTAAAAAATACAACAACAATGAAAAAAAGAATACATTTGACAGAAACGGGAAATTTCCACATAGGAGAGACAGATGTGGATGAGAAATGCACAAAATGAATTCGGATGGGGATAACTTTTCACAGATATTATCCACATAGCATGAAGTCCTGTGTCAGATATCTTTGCCGTGCGTCAGCACGCCTGCAGATATCTTCCTTGTCTTTCGCACTCTGCTGAACTGTCTTAAATGTATTATTTACGAGGATTGCTATAGATATCTTTATCATACGTCAGATAAAATCAGCCGGATGAATAGTAAATATTCATCCGGCTGATTTCTGATATATACTATTTTTGTTTCATCCGTTTGATGACTTTCAGACGGGTAAATTCCTCACGTTCTTTCTCCTCCAGTGCATTCTGGATATCTTTGGTCAGTGCCTCGTACTTCGGAATAGTGATATTCTTCAGAGCATTGGCACGTTTCTGAGTTTTCTTGATATTGGCTGCAAGGCGGATGGCTGCATTTTCCACCATGGACAGGCGGATGGACAGCTCTTTTACCTTTTCAAAGGCAGCCTTGGCTTCGTCCAGAGACATCTTTGTGCTGTAGTAGGCATAGGTGGGAGTGTTAGTGGTTTTGTCATATTCCACCAGAGGAATTTCCGTACCCATAACACTTCGGGTTTTAATGCGTATAGAGTTCTCGACAGGAACCGTACACGCGATCTGCTGGACAAAGGCGATACCAATCTCCATATTGGCTTTCTGCAGTGCTGTATAGGCAGTGCGGAAAGTCACATCAATCTGTGTCTGGATATCCTTTGCCTGATCGATCAGCTCCATCATTTCACGAATCAGGATGTTACGCTTCTTGTCCATCAGCTCATAGCCCTGACGGGAAAGCTTCAGTGAGTTCTTTGCAAGTATCAGGTTTCCCTTGGTGGGAAAGGTATTCGGATCCATGTAATCACCTCGCTTCTTTTAGCGTACTGTTTCGTGATAGTACTTGTCGAGGATCTTCGTATCAATTCGGTCGAGCTCTTCTTTCGGAAGAAGTCCCAGAAGCTCCCAGCCCTTATCCAGGGTTTCGGTGATGCTTCGGTTCTCGGTTTCGGACTGGCCGACAAATTCACTCTCAAAGGCTTTACCAAATACCAGATAGCGTTTATCCAGCGGGGAAAGCTCATCCTCACCGATAACGGAAGCAAGGGCTCTGGCATCTCCAACCTTTGCATAGCAGGAGAAAAGCTGATTTGCCACGTCCTGATGGTCTGCTCTTGTATAGCCTTCACCGATACCGTCCTTCATCAGACGGGAAAGAGATGGCAGTACGTTAATAGGCGGATAGATTGCCTGTCCATGAAGCTGTCTGTCCAGAACGATCTGACCTTCGGTGATATAACCGGTAAGGTCAGGAATCGGGTGAGTGATATCATCGTTTGGCATGGTCAGGATCGGGATCTGGGTTACGGAACCCGGTTTGCCTTTTACGATACCTGCACGTTCGTACAGGGTTGCAAGCTCACTGTACAGATAACCCGGATAACCTTTACGGGACGGAATCTCACCTTTGGAGGAGGAAACCTCTCGCATGGCCTCGCAGAAGGATGTGATGTCTGTCAGGATGACCAGGATGTGCATTCCTTTTTCAAAAGCAAGATACTCTGCGGCAGTGAGGGCGATCTTCGGTGTAAGAAGACGTTCAACAACCGGATCATTTGCAAGATTCAGGAACATAACTACATGGTCTGCAGCACCGCTTTCCTCGAAGGTACGGCGGAAAAATTCCGCTACGTCATATTTGACACCCATTGCCGCGAAAACAATGGCAAAATCTTCATCAGAGTCCTCTCCCAGAGAAGCCTGCTGTACGATCTGTGCAGCCAGCTTGTCGTGTGGAAGACCATTTCCGGAAAAGATCGGAAGCTTCTGTCCTCGAATCAGGGTGGTCAGTCCGTCGATTGCGGAAATACCGGTGTTGATATAGTTTCGGGGATATTCACGTGCTACCGGGTTCAGCGGCAGACCATTGATGTTTAATTTTACATCCGGGGTGATGTCCCCCAGACCGTCGATGGGCTGTCCGATACCGTTAAAGGTTCGTCCGAGGATTTCCGGGGAAAGTCCGATCTCCATGGGACGTCCGGTCAGCCGGGTATGGGTGTTGCCTAAGGACATACCGTCTGTTCCTTCAAAAACCTGGATAACAGCCTTGTCCTCATAAATCTCAATAATACGGCCGATCTTGCGAGTCCCGTCATCCATGTGAAATTCTACGATTTCCTCATAGGAGGCATTCTTGACGCCTTCCAGGACCACCAGAGGTCCGTTTATTTCGCTTAAGCCTAAATATTCAATTGCCATAAACTTCTCCTCTCTGTTACGACTCATAGCCGGTTATGGCTATGAATGTAACTGTTCCGGCATCAGCCGTTTTTTTCCATTATGTTATCATAGAAAGTATCAATGTCCTGCTTGTATTGGTCGAATTTATCAAGCTGATTATTTGCCACATCATATTTAATGGAAATAATTTTTTCAAAAATGTTGTTCCCCTCTTTCAGTACGGAAACCGGCATTCCACGGTTGATGAGTGCACGGCATTTTTCATAAAGATAGAGGATCGTTTCCATCATTTTAAACTGTTTTTCCATTGGTACGCAGGTGTCTTCTGCGTGAAAAGCGTTCTGCTGGAGGAAGCCCAGACGGATGACTCTGGCAATTTCCAGCGTCAGTTTCTGGTCATCCGGAAGAACGTCGCTTCCGATCAGCTTGACGATCTCCATCAGGGAGCTCTCCTGATTCAGGATTGCCATGAGCTGATTTCTGTCTGCTACAAATTTCGGGGAAACATGTTCTCTGTACCATGGAGTCAGGTCTTCCAGATATTCACTGTAGCTGGTGAGCCAGTGGATAGCCGGGAAGTGACGAGCATAGGCAAGGGATTTGTCCAGTCCCCAGAAGCAGCGGACGAAACGTTTGGTGTTTTGTGTGACAGGCTCTGAGAAGTCACCACCCTGTGGAGAAACTGCTCCGATAATGGAGACAGAGCCTTCGGTTCCGTTTAAGTTCTGCATCATTCCTGCACGTTCATAGAATGCGGACAGCTTGGATGCCAGATATGCAGGGAAGCCTTCCTCTGCAGGCATTTCCTCCAGACGGCCGGACAGTTCTCGAAGAGCTTCTGCCCAACGGGAAGTGGAGTCTGCCATGATAGCTACGTCGTAACCCATGTCCCGGTAATATTCCGCAAGAGTTACACCTGTATAAATAGAAGCTTCACGCGCCGCAACCGGCATGTTGGAAGTATTGGCGATCAATGTGGTTCTGTCCATCATCAGGTTTCCGGATTTCGGGTCGATCAGTTTACTGAAATCTTCCAGAACCTGAGTCATCTCGTTTCCACGTTCTCCGCATCCAATGTAGATGATAATGTCTGCGTCAGACCATTTTGCAATCTGATGCTGAGTCATGGTCTTACCTGTACCGAAACCTCCCGGAACAGCGGCTGTACCGCCCTTTGCGATAGGGAAAAGAGTGTCCAGGATACGCTGGCCTGTGACAAGCGGGACGCTTGCGGGGAAACGTTTGTGGGTTGGTCTCGGGATACGGATCGGCCATTTCTGTGCAAGTGCCAGATCTTTGGTGGTTCCGTCTGCGAACTGAATGGTTACGATCGGTTCCAGAATGGTGTATGCTCCGTCAGATGCCGCGTGGATAACTGTGGCTTCTGTAAGATTCGGAGGAACCATGGATTTATGGAGAATGGAGTCTGTTTCCTGAGTTTCTGCGATAACAGAGCCGGGACCTACAACATCTCCTTCTTTTACTGTGATGTGAGTGTTCCATTTCTTTTCTGTGTCAAGAGAATCAACGCTGACACCTCGTGAAATATATTTGCCTGAGGCTTTGGCAATCTCTTCCAGAGGACGCTGGATACCATCAAAAATATTGTGGATGATTCCAGGTCCCAGAAGTACAGAAATGGCATCTCCGGTTCCTGTAACTGTATCGCCCGGTTTCAGTCCTGTAGTCTCCTCGAAAACCTGTACGGTGGTCATGCCTTTCTTCAGGCCGATGATCTCACCTACCAGATGTTCCGGACCTACATAGACCATCTCGGAAATCTTAAATCCGCTGTCGCCCTTCAGATAAATGACGGGGCCGTTGACACCGTAGATAATACCTGTATTACTCATGTTCTGGTCCTCCGTCAAACTTGAATTCTTTGTATGCTGCCTCAAAATTTCCTGCAAAAGAGTGATCGATCAGGATGTTTTTCTGAGGAATCGTAGCGCGGATACCGCCAAGAAAAGAGTCCTTTGCAAGCTGGATAGCAGTACCTGTTGTATGCTGAAGTTTCTCTGCAAGAGATCTGTCCTCCGGAGAGAGATAGATAGTGATCTCATCATTTCCCGCGAAATCCAGAGCTTCTTTGATCTTAGCAGTTAAATAGTTCTCATACTCCGGAGTTTTGGTAAAGGATTCCAGAAGTCCTTTTACTTCGGAGAAAATTTTCTCTTTTAATTCGTTTTGTTTTCTGGTCCAGTCACGCTTGATCGTGAGCTGTTCTGCGGAGAGAGCCTTGTTTATTTCACGTCGGGCGCTGGCAGTTTCCGCTTTGATCTGTGTCTGGGCGTTTTCTTCACTGAGAGTTTTGTGTTCTTCTGCCATTTTCTCCAGAGCCGCTTTATGCTCATCGAGAATGGCGGCAGCTTTTTCGTGGGCTTCCTCTACAGTGATATCATAAAAATGGCTGAGTTTTTCATCAATTGTCATGTTAACACCTGCCTGTAATATTTAGATTGTAACTGTTCACTCCGTTCACAGTAATGTAGCCAAAATTCATTCCAGATTGCCTGCGGCAATGGGATTTTGGCCTGTATGTCTCGGAATAGTGGTGTGTGAACAGTAACATTAGATTTACTATTGGTAACTGTTTTACAGTTTTAAACCAATAGCTTCATTCACATATGAAGTGATAAAATCCGGTTTGCGGCCAGTACCGTGCCTGTCGGGAATTTCAATGATCAGAGGGGTCTTGTGATGAAGCTTTACATCATCTATAATTTCGGGAAACTCCCGGCCGAATTTCTCGGTCAGGAGTATGATTCCGATTTCTTTATTGGAGATAGCTTTCTGCAAAGCATCTTTTAATTCATCATGTGTGTGTACGACCACGCCCTCCACACCTGCCAGTCTCATCCCTGTGTAGGTATCGATATTGTCGCTGATCAAAAACATCTGCATCTTATAACTGTCCCAGGATCATGAAGGAGATGATCAGTCCATAAAGGGCAACACCTTCTGCAAGACCTACGAAAATAAGGGATTTACCAAGGATACTCTGATCCTCGCTGATAGCACCTAAGGCTGCGCTTGCCGCACTGGCAACGGCAATACCACCACCGATACAGGAAAGTCCGGTTACAAGAGCTGCTGCGATATAACCCATACCTGTTGCAAGTGTGCCTTCAGAGCCTGCAGCGGCCTGTACGGAAGAAGCACCTGTGAACATAACTGCAATGGCGATAAGCATAGTTCCAAAGAAGAAGAATGCGTTTACACCGAGAGCTGTTTTGTAACGTCCGCGGTTTTTTTCACCGATGAGATAGTAGCCAAATGGAAGAATGATGCTGAGTACCAGTGCGATTGCTAAAATGATCTGTGCGATTGTTGTCATAATTAAATCTCCTCTTAGTTCTTGATTTTGCTGTTCATATATATCATATTTATTCGGCTTTGAATATCTGGCTGACTGACAGATATGGGTTTCCCGGGGATGATATATAAATGAAAATAGTATAATTTCTGATGATCTTTTCGTTTATTTTACAGAGCGGAACGGCTCAAATTTACGTCCTGTACCTTTGTAGAAGCGGCTGAACATTTCATAATATTCCAGACGAAGCACCTGAATACCGACGATCAGGCCCTCCATACCACATACAAAAAGGTTTCCCAGAATTACTACTATCCAGTTCAGGTTTCCGCTTTCTGCGCCTGCAAGCATGAGAACGACTTCCATCATCGCTGCATGGCTGACTGCGAAAGCTCCGATACGGACGAAGGAAAGGGTATTGGAGAAGTAGCTTAACAGGACTTCAAACATTTCAAAAAGTCCCTGTACAACGAACATTCCCTTCTCTTTTGGCATAACTTCTGATTTCTTCTCAATGAGGGCTGTAAGTGGCTCTTTCAGGAAGATTAGGATCAATGGTACGCCGAACATGATAAACAGTACGATTCCGCCGGGAAGTGTTTTGCCATTCAGTATAAGTGCAATGGAGGCAACTGCAGAGCCGTAGAATACCAGACCAGCCACTGAGTTTGTATCAAACCAGATGTGTTCTACATCTCCGGCTTTCCAGGCGTTCAGGATGTTAAATACCATACATAAAAGGATCAGGCACATACCAAAACCAATGGCAACAATAAATACTGTATTCAGCTTTCCGATAAACGGAACTGACATCATATTGTTCATCGGGCGAAGCCACAGGGCAGGTATCACATCTTCGAATCCGAAGATACTTCCGAACATAAATCCGAAGATTGTGGAGAACACACCTGCACAACTGATAATGCCTGCCAGTGTGATATGTTTGAATTTATAAAGCAGGAAACCTCCGATAAAGAGCAGCAATCCCTGTCCCACATCACCGAACATTGCACCGAAAATAAAGGAATAAGTCAGTGCTACAAACCATGTGGGATCCATCTCGTTATAGGCCGGAAGACCATACATCTTAATGTACATTTCAAATGGTTTAAACAGTTTCGGGTTCTTCAGTTTCGTTGGCGGCTGCTGGTGTATACCTGGCTTCAGATGTTCGTCCTCTTCACCGTCAATAATACAGAAAATGCGGCTGTCGTCTTTGATATCATTCTGGAAAGAATGGGCATCTTTCTCTGTCATCCATCCACATAAGATATAGAAAACGTCTTTATCCCCATGTGTACATGCCGCAAGTCTGCGCACATCAAAGTTACCGGAAAGCTGTGCGATAGCATTGCGTGATGCAACGATATCTTTCTGATTTCTAAGAAGAAAATCTGCTTTTTTCTGATCGGCAGATGCCAGATCAGCAGCAGCTCTGTTGCGTGTTTCAGTCAGTTGTTCGAAAGCTTCTTTTGCTGTTCCCTCATAAGTATCCGGCATATAAATACGCTCGAAGTGCATGGAAGAATAGACGGCTTTTACTTTCTGGGCTTCGTGCTCCGGGACAAAATACAGACCCCAGACATACTGGTCATCTTCATCACATTTAATGAAAATTGTGTCCAGATTTTCGTAAATATACTTTTCAAATTTCTGGTAATATTCCTTCTCAATCCTTCCGAAACGGAAGTGGATGAACTGGAATTTCAGGATTGAGGAAATATTGTAATTAATATTTCTGAACGGGCGGATCACTCGCAGAGATTCATCCAGAGCTGCAAGCTGACTCTCCAGATCAGCACGTTTATTGCTTAGTTCCTGATAATCAGACTGAATCCGGCGGATTGTATTTAAAGCCTGTTCAGTATCCATGGGTTTGGCAGAAATCTTCTCCGGATCTGCCAGTTCATCATAGAAACTGTTGGCAGTAGAGAGTGCTTCCTTATATGGATTGATTTCCATAAACGGAGAAAGACTCTCTACTGCGGTCAGCTCGGAAAGGGCATTTTCCAGATGAATTTCGTACTTGGAAAGATAGGTGTTTACCACTCTGTCAATATCGGCCTTAGGACCGGTAATGCTCAGGAACTTCATTTTCTCAATCATAAATTCACCTCCTGGTTAATGTTCTTTAAACTGCGAAGCAGTTATTCAGTTATGCGCCATATAGAAATCAACTGTTGCAAATATAACGCATGGCTTCATCATGCTGCACACCATAACGTACGCATTCAATGGCGATAGTCAGGCGGTTTACTTCGTGTTCCTTGTTATACAGATAAGAATAGATCACTGCTACAGAATATGGATTTCTGTGGGATTCCTTCTCAAGGATCGAGCGGTGGATGTGGTTGTAGAATTCTTCCAGATTGGCTACGGTAAGCTGTTCATATTTGTTGCCGTACCATGTTTTCTGGAAAATTCTTCGACCTTCTTCGTATGAAGGTGCTTCCACCAAAGCTGTGATCTCTTCTTTCTTTAACTTATAATTTACAGGGATCAGCAGGGCATAAATACTTGCCGGATCCATGTTGTAATATCTTTTGGAACGCTGGATAAACTGCAGGTTCAGCATATCAAATTTCTCGCCGTAAGTGCGGGTAATTTCTTCCAGATCTTTACCTTTAAACAGCTTCTTACGGATGTTCCAGATCTGGGTAAAATAGTACAGATCCAGTGCCATACCATAGTCAAAGAGAAGTGCTGTTTCATGCTCCCGGATCTTCGAAAGGGGAATGTAAAATTCGTTTCCTTTGAGGCAGGAGATCAGTTCCTCCATTGTGGAACAGGCAGTGATCCGGTCTACATCAATATTGGAATGCAGACGGAAAAATTCACGGTACGGAGAAACATCTACAGGATCCGTGTTACGGTGATCGAAGATATTTGTCATGACTTCTTTCAGTACACGGATTTCATATCGTTTGGAATACAGATCCAGAAATTTACGTTGCTCCGGGTTGGCAAAGTGATAAATTCTGGAGAAATTCTGGAATATGGATTTCTTCAGAAGCTTCTCAATCTGGCCACGGTGCAGGGTATTTTCATCCAGTGCATCCCACCTGGAAGAGTATTCCGGCATTCGCTTCAGATAGGCGGCTACCTGCGTGACATCGGAGAGTTGGAGGATTTCCTCGAACTGATCCATGGTAGTAAGCCTGCTCTGCATTGCGCGGATTTTCGTGGAAAGTCCGCTGTAGGAGAGTACGCCTCCCATTGTTTTTCACTTCCTTTCCTGATGTCATTTAGCGTTTGAGACAGATCTTTACATAGCCAGTATTTTCTCAAACAATTCTCTGGAAAGTTGTGAGTGCTGCTGTTCGTAATGAGCATCCAGTGAAGAAAAGGTAGCGTCTGTATCTGCACGTAACTGTGCCAGGCGGGAATCTTTTTCTTCTTCCAGTTGCTGACGGATCCGTCGAATCTGCTCTGCTGTCCGGGACTCCAGCTGCTCGTCATAATTTTTACATTTCTGTTCTGCCTCTTCAGAAAGCTGTTGCTTTTGCCGGTCGCAGTCTTCCATGATGCGTTGGGCTGTAAGCTCGATTTCAGATAATTTGTTAAGTATCTGCTCCATCTTCAACCTCCTTGATTGTCAAAATTTTACAAAAATTTCAGATTTACTATGCGAAAAATAGTAATATCTGTTAGATATCATACACCCTTTTATTAAAAAAAACCATCTAAATTTTTTTCAGAAATAAAAAAATTGTTATTTTTTAGACAAGTTAAAGAAATCTCCTGCGAATATCTGTCCGGGATGTAATTGACGTTAGGAGTATGGTATGGTAGTTTATTGGTGGCAGGAAATTGCACGCACATCTTGCGTAAAGCATTTTTCAAACACGCTCTGGAGATATAAGAAAAGGAACAGGAGATTTTTATGAGATTAAGAAATATTCCGGGAGCTCAGGATGCAATTCTGGAGAGCCCTTATGTGGTGCAGGAGCCACAGACAAAGAAAGGACACTGGGGGGAGGTTTTTGTGAAAAAGCAGCCTCTTCATATTGAAGTAGGGATGGGAAAAGGAAGATTTCTTATGGATCTGGCCCGGCTGCATCCGGATATCAATTATATAGGAATCGAGATGTATGACAGCGTTCTTCTTCGCGCATTGCAGAAGAGAGAAGAACTGGAGGAGAATGGAGAGGTTTATTCTAATTTATTTTTTATGAGAGTGGATGCCAGACTTCTGCCGGAAATCTTTGAGAAAGGTGAAGTAGATAAGATTTATCTGAACTTTTCCGATCCATGGCCAAAAGCCCGCCATGCAAAACGTCGCCTGACATCCAGAGAATTCCTGGCACGTTACGACCAGATTCTGGTTCAGGATGGAAAAGTGGAATTTAAGACAGATAATAAGGAACTGTTTGAATTTTCCCTGGAAGAAGTGGAGGAAGCCGGATGGAATCTGGAAGCTTCTACCTTTGATCTGCATCATAATGAAGAGATGGTACAGGGAAATGTTATGACAGAATATGAAGAGAAATTTTCTTCTATGGGAAATCCAATCTGTAAGATGGTGATTTCCAGAGAGTATCACAGATAAAACAGCAGAGCAATTATCTGGTTTATAGCGATTCCATAGTGAAGTGGATTGCGATTATCCATTTGACTATCTGTTGTGGCTGGCAGTGCATATTATAGTATAAGAAAATTTCGGGGCGCTTCGCGCCCCGAAGGAGTCAGCCAGTGAAACGAAAAAGTTCTTTCCATAATAAGATGCTACAATTCCGCTATGAACACAAAAACTTTGATAATACCTTCAACCGCCTGCGGAAATCCGCAGAAGAGGTCAATAAAACACTTAACAAAATGTCCCAAAACGACGAAAAAAAGGAAAAATAAATGAAATAGAAAAAAATCTGATTTTTTTTGAAAAAACCTATTGACATTTAAACGACTATTATATATAATATCACTTGCGTTGAGGGTGATGCAAAACTTCAACACAAAGAAAAACAAAAGAATATGCGCTTTTAGCTCAGTTGGTAGAGCACCTGACTCTTAATCAGGGTGTCCAGGGTTCGAACCCCTGAAGGCGCACTAAGAACACTGTTTTTGCGGACAAAGCGATTGCCGCGGGGACGGTGTTTTTATGTTTTATTGGAAAGTGAAAAATAAAGGTGTCTGGGAAATAGATAGAAATGAAATATTTACGCCCTTGCGGAGAAAGTTCCACAAGGGCGTAAAAGTATTTTATGCTGCTGATAGCGCTTGAAGAACACAGGGTCAAGCTGGTAAACATCTTCATGCAGGAGAGAAGACTGCTGTGCAAGATGCAGATAAACTCTCTTTATAACCAGTCATCACACTTTATACAAACCATCCTGATAACATTGAAATCCCTCCCTGTTGGAAAGAGTTGATGACATTGAATTTTTATAAGTCGGAAACATATAAGACATTGCAAGAAAAAGAAAAGGGTTTGTGAAAAGATTTTAACGCTTTTCGTATCAAAAGATGCACTATGGCTTCTGATTATGTTATACTCTATACTCAGTGTATTGTCGAAAGAAGAGGAATAAGTCAAATATCTGGGTTCCGGTCTGGTCAAAGGAGGTTACGGTATCGAATGAAAAAAATACTAAAAAGAACAGGAAAAATATTTTGCCTTTTCCTGCTGATCGTGGTGCTGGTAAATATACTTTCACCTCTTTTTTGCAGGAAACCGGACGAAACATATGTGGAAAGTCTGAGAAAGACAGAATTTACATCAGAGACAGCAGGCGTAGAAAGGATTTGCTGCATTGACGATAATGAAGAGGCACTTTTGTGGAGGCTTCGTATGATTGGCACTGCGAAGGAGAGCATTGTACTGTCTACCTTTGACTTACGCGCGGATGATAATGGCACTAAAATTCTTGCCGCATTGAATTGCGCTGCGGCAAGAGGTGTGAAGATTCAGTTATTGATCGATGGAATTTATCAGCAACTGTTTCTGGCTGGAAGCAGCGATTTCCAGGCTCTGGCATCATATGAGAATGTGGAAGTGGGAGTTTACAATCCGGTGACACCGGTCAATCTGTTTAAGGTGAATTATCGCATGCATGATAAATATCTGATCGTGGATGAGAAAATGTATCTGCTGGGCGGACGCAACAGCAATGATATCTTTCTGGGGGATCAGACAAAAGGCATTAATGAAGACAGAGATATCCTGGTGTATGATACATCAGAAGGACAGGGAGAGTCTCTGAACCAGCTTGAGGATTATTTCCATAAAATATGGAAGGAAAGCTGTGTGAGCATTAAAAACGGCAAACAATCTTCCAGATATACGGATGCATACCGGCACATGGAAGAAATTTACATATCTCTGCTGAAAAGGTACAATGATATAGAAACCTACAGTGCATGGGAAAAGGATACGATAGAAGCAAACAAGATCACTCTGATCAATAATGGAATTGAGGCGGGACGAAAAACACCGCAGGTTCTCCAGACAATTCAGTATCTTACTGAAAATGCAGATCATGTAATAATACAGACTCCTTATGTGATCTGTAATGGTTACATGTATGATGTATTGCAGGGGATTTCAGATCATGCAAAGCTTCAGATCGTGTTGAATGCAGTGGAAAAAGGCTCTAATCCATGGGGCTGTACAGATTATCTTAATCAGAAAAAGAAAATTCTGGAAACAGGGGCAGATGTGTATGAACTGATGAATGATTATCCGGTTCATACAAAAGCTGTGCTGATAAATGACCGTCTGTCAGTAGTAGGTTCCTATAATCTGGATATGCGAAGTACTTATCTGGATACGGAACTGATGCTGGTAATTGACAGCGAAAAACTGAATCAGCAGATTCACGAAACAGAATCAGATTATATGGAAAAAAGCAAAGAGGTACTTGCAAACGGTCAGGAAACCGAAGGCGCAAAGTACCAGGGGAAAGTGTTGAATCGGAAAAAGAAGTTATACTACGGCGTGCTCAGGATTATCATTCGTCCTCTTCGGCAGCTGCTTTAGAGTGTGTTTGGAAAATCATTCCCAAAATCTCCTGCAAATTGTGACGCACATCTTGCGTAAAGCATTTTTCAGACACGTTCTAGAAAATAATATCACAAGTATATGTCATATAAATGTTCAGTAGCTGAAAAAAGGCGTTGTCAATCAGACTGCAGAAGATTAAAATAGACATAAAAGCAGCTGTTACAACTGTTGTTGATGTAAAGGAGGAAAAGCTTTTATGAACTTAAAGAAATTTGTGCTGGAAGGTAATCCTGTATGCAGAAAGGAAGCTGTGATCGTGGGCGATCATTTCAGGATTACAATGCTGACAACTGCCCTGATCCGTTTTGAGTACAGCGAAGACGGAGGATTTGAGGACAGAGCAACACAGATGGTATGCAATCGTGATTTCCCGGTGCCGGAATTCAGGGTGAGCGATGGCGGTGAGGAATTACATATTTACACCAAAGACCTGGAAATCCACTATGACAGGCAGAAATTTTCTCCAAGCGGTCTGATGATACGTGTAGCGGGTGGAAAAGCCAGCGAGCGCGTGTGGCATTATGGTGATGAACCAAAAGATCTGCTGGGAACAGCCAGAACCCTGGATGAAGCAGACGGTGAGATTCCGCTGAGTCATGGAATTATGTCCAGAAACGGTTTTTCAGTGCTGGATGATTCCCACACAATGGCTATGGGCGAAGATGGAATGGTAGAGCCACGTCAGGGAAACAGAGCAGACTTTTATTTCTTTGGATATGGTCACAGATATGTGGAATGTCTGCAGGATTTTTACAGATTATGTGGAAAAACACCTCTGCTTCCAAGATATACGTTCGGAAACTGGTGGAGCAGATATCACAAATACACAGAGACAGAGTACAAAGAACTGGTAGAGCGTTTTGAGAAAGAAGAAGTGCCGTTTTCTGTTGCAGTTGTAGATATGGACTGGCATCTGGTAGAGGATGTACCTCCTGTATATGGAAGCGGATGGACAGGATATACCTGGAATAAGAAGTTTTTCCCCAATCCGCCTGAATTTATGGACTGGCTGCACAAACATGGATATAAGATCACACTGAACGTACATCCGGCAGATGGAGTGCGTGCTTATGAAGAAGCCTATCCGAGAGTTGCAGAGAAGATGGGAATTGATCCTGCAAGTAAGGAACCGGTACTTTTTGATATGACAGATCCGAAATTCATTGAGACATATTTTGAGGAACTGCATCATCCGATGGAAGAAGAGGGAGTAGACTTCTGGTGGCTTGACTGGCAGCAGGGAACTGTAACCAAGGTTCCGGGACTGGATCCGCTCTGGATGCTGAACCACTATCACTATCTGGACAGCAAGTGGAAAGGAAAACGTGCGCTGACTTTCTCAAGATATGCAGGTCCAGGAAGCCACAGATACCCGGTTGGTTTTTCCGGTGATACGTTCATTACCTGGGAGAGTCTGAAATTCCAGCCATATTTCACAGCAAATGCCAGCAACATCGGTTTTGGATGGTGGAGTCATGATATCGGTGGACATATGTTTGGATACAGAGACGACGAGCTCACTGCAAGGTGGGTACAGCTTGGAGTCTTTTCACCAATGAATCGTCTGCACAGCACAGATAACCCGTTTAATGGAAAAGAACCGTGGAAATACAACCAGATTGTAGAAACAGTAATGAAGAATTTCCTGAAACTGCGTCATAAGCTAGTTCCGTATCTTTACACCATGAACCGTCGTGCAAGCAGAGCGGGACTGCCACTGGTACAGCCGATGTATTATCTGGAGCCGGAGCGTGAGGAAACCTATGAAGTACCGAACAACTATTATTTCGGCACAGAGATGATGGTATCTCCAATCACAGATAAGCTGGATCCGGTAACAGGACTTGCAGGCGCAAAGACATGGATTCCGCAGGGAATCTGGTATGATTTCTTTAACGGAAGAGCATATAAGGGTGGCAGAAAAGTGGATCTCTGGAGAGATATTTATGAGATGCCGGTACTTGTGCGTGAAGGCAGCATCATTCCACTGAAGGACATGGAAGGATATGATAATTCCATTGAGAATCCTGAGAAACTGGAAGTACTTGTATATCCTGGAGAATCAGGAGAATTTGTACTCTGGGAAGACGGTGGGGACACACCGGAAGACCTGGATGAGAATTGGGTATCCACCAGAATGACGAAGACTGCAGATGAGAATGGAACAGTATTTATTGTAGAAGCTGCACAGGGAAATACAGCAGTGATCCCGCAGAAACGTTCCTGGAAGATCCGCTTCTGCAACATTCAGGACAAACCGCAGGAGGTTACTGTAAACGGACAGGTATATAAGGATGCAGAATTCGCAGAGGATGAGAAGATTCATGGAACAATAGTGCTCCTGAAGGATGTGCCGGCAGATGCACAGGTGAAGGTTACTTTTGCGGCAGATGCAGCTGTTTATCAGAGAGACTATGCAGAAGAGGTCTATGAGATTCTGGAAAAAGCACAGATTACCTATGCACAGAAGACAGAGGTTTATAAAGTAGTGAAAGAACTGGGCACAGAAGCAGTGCCTGTTCTGGTATCCATGAATTTGAATCCGTCATTGCTTGGGGTACTGATGGAGATTCTTACAATGGGAATTTAACCGAATCAAGTAAGTGTGCCAACAAGTTGATTTCTCGAACAATCTTGCGTCTAAATTTCTTATTTCCGCGTTGTCGTCGGTCGCCGTAGCCACCGCTACGCCTCCTTCCTCCGCCTTGAAATAAGAAAATTTATCCTGCAAGATTGTTTCAAGAATCAACTTGTCGGCACACTAGTTCTCTGCGGTAACACAAAAATCCCGCTCACAGTTGTGTCTTACTGTGAGCGGGATTTCACATTTTAAAAGAAGGAGTGCCGGATCTTGCGATCCGGCAAGTATGAAAAAGAAAAAGTTTTATTATAAATAAAGCGTTTGCTTTATTTGCTTATTAATATACAGGGAAAATGTGTGCAAAATGTGATGGACTGTTGAAGAAATTGTGATTAAATTCTAAAAAACTTATAAAAAAAGAAAAAGACCTGAAAAGGTCTGTAAAAAGAAGGAGGGCCGGACCTTACGGTCCGGCATAAGTATGAAAAAGAAAAAAGTTAAAAATCTATGTGAAAAAGCATTTGCAACCTGTTTGTAAAGCATTTGCTTTATTTGCTTATTAATATACAGGGAATTTGTGAGCAAAATGTGATGGACTGTTGAAAAAAACGTGATTAAATTCTAAAAAACTTATAAACTGGCAGGAAGAAAACACAAGGTGGAAAACTGAAAATAAGCATTGTAAAAATCCGAACTGTAATTTATAATAAAATTCAATGGTAACGGTTCAATATCTTTACAGTTACAAATAATGAGAAACAAGGAGGAAAACATGAAAAGAGAAACAGTCGTCGTACTGGATTTCGGCGGTCAGTACAATCAGCTGGTTGCCAGACGTGTGAGAGAATGTAACGTATACTGCGAAATCTATTCATACAAGACCGATCTTGAGAAAATCAAGGCAATGAATCCTAAGGGAATCATCCTTACCGGTGGTCCGAACAGCTGCTATGAGGCAGATTCACCTACATGCAATAAAGAATTATTTGAGCTTGGTATTCCTGTTCTGGGACTTTGCTATGGCGCACAGCTTATGATGCATGTTCTGGGCGGAAAAGTTGAGAAAGCAGATGTGAGCGAATATGGAAAGACAGAGGTTCTGGTAGATAAGACAGATTCCAAAATCTTCAAAGGCGTATCTGACAAAACAATCTGCTGGATGAGCCACACAGATTACATTTCCCAGGTTGCACCAGGATTTGAGATTGCTGCTCACACAGCAGATTGTCCGGTAGCAACTGCACAGAATGAGGAGAAGAAGCTGTATGCGATCCAGTTCCATCCGGAAGTGCTTCATACAGTAGAAGGAAAGAAGATGCTTTCCAACTTCGTACTTGGTGTATGCGGATGTGCCGGAGACTGGAAAATGGATGCCTTTGTTGAGCACACTATCAGAGAAATCCGCGAGAAGGTCGGGGATGGAAAAGTTCTTCTTGCCCTGTCAGGTGGTGTTGACTCTTCCGTTGCAGCAGGACTTCTTTCCAGAGCAATCGGCAAGCAGCTTACCTGTGTATTTGTAGATCATGGTCTTCTTCGTAAAGATGAGGGAGATGAGGTTGAGGGTGTATTCGGACCAAACGGTCAGTTTGACCTGAACTTTATTCGCGTCAATGCACAGCAGAGATATTATGACAAGCTGGCAGGTGTTACAGAGCCTGAAGCAAAACGTAAGATCATCGGTGAAGAATTTATCCGTATTTTTGAAGAAGAGGCCAAGAAGATTGGTGCGGTAGATTTCCTGGCACAGGGAACTATTTATCCGGATGTTGTAGAGAGTGGTCTGGGCGGAGAGTCCGCAGTGATTAAATCTCACCACAATGTAGGCGGACTTCCGGATTTCGTTGATTTCAAGGAAATCATCGAACCGCTCCGCGACCTTTTCAAGGATGAGGTTCGTAAAGCAGGTTTGGAGCTTGGAATTCCGGAGAGACTGGTATTCCGTCAGCCATTCCCGGGACCGGGACTTGGAATCCGTATTATCGGTGAAGTTACCGCAGAGAAGGTTCGTATTGTACAGGATGCAGACTTCATTTATCGTGAAGAGGTAGACAATGCTGCAGCTGAGTATAAGAAAGAACATGGTGAAGAACCTTCATGGATGCCGAACCAGTACTTCGCAGCACTGACTAATATGCGAAGTGTAGGTGTTATGGGTGACTTCAGAACTTATGATTACGCTGTAGCGCTCCGCGCAGTGAAGACTATCGACTTCATGACAGCCGAATCTGCTGAGATTCCGTATGCAGTACTGAATAAAGTTATGAACCGCATTATTAACGAAGTTAAGGGCGTTAACCGCGTATTCTACGACCTGACCAGCAAGCCGCCGGGTACGATTGAGTTTGAATAATCCACACAATCATGAGAAGCCAGTATTTATGCGGGCTGCAAGCAAATTTGCTTAGTGATTGGCAACAAAATGGCAACATTTTGTGATTATTCAAAAGATATAAATTTTATTTCATAACGTATATAAAGAAACCTTACTGATTTTCAGAAGTAAAAAACTGAATATCGGTAAGGTTTTTCTAGTCTCTTCTTTTATTTTTCTTTTTTAGTCAATTCTTTTACGAGGTAATCACTCAGCTCCTGAGATGGTACCTTGGCACGTTTCTGGTAAGTATCCAGTTCCGGGTACTTATATCTCCATTCATCATATTCTTCCTTGCTGATTTCACCGTTTTCCAGTTTGTCAGCTTGTTCCATCCATGCACGAAATATTTCATCGACAGATGAGCCGGGAGCAGATATGGAAGAGTCAAGGCAGAGATGAGGTTGTCCATCTACATTTTTTACCTTTAGACCATACATATCTTCCAGTGCAAATAGTGTATGCATCAGACCTATGTGAGTATCAATATCTGGAACTGTTAAGGCATGAGTATTGATATCAAAGATCTGAGACATTTGTTTTACAAGATCAATCTTAGGAACTCTGGCTTCAGATTCATACTGAGCCATGCGGACATCTGAGGTTTTTCCTTTGAATCCCAGTTGTTCTCCGAGTTGTTTTTGTGTCATGCCTATGCGGTTGCGAAAATATTTGATACGTTGTCCGATTGCCATTTTTGTTTGCCTCCTTATAGTGGTCATTCGTGTTGCCATAATTAATTGTGATAGAAAATAAAACAATTCTGTTTAGGTTCAGTATAGCATGAGCAATTTCGGATAGCAAGAAGAACTTAAACAAAAGAATTTAATATTCGCATAAAAATGCTTGACTTAAATTAAAATGTTTAGTATCATGCAAATATAACAACTTAAACAAATTGCGTTAAGATAGAGGGGAGGGATGCGATGTGACGAACAGAACTTTTATGACAGTAGAAGAAGTTGCAGCGGAACTGGGAGTTTCCAAGTCTTATGCTTATAAGATTGTCAAACAGTTAAATGATGAATTACAGAAGCTGGGTTATCTTACGGTAGCTGGCAGAGTTAACACCAATTATTTCCGCAAAAAAGTATGTTACAGCGAAGTGTAAGAGAGAGGAGAATTTGTATGAGTATTTACAAAGATAATGTCACTGGGAAGTGGCGAGTGGTTTATCGGTATACCGACTGGACAGGGAAAACGAAACAGACTTCAAAACGAGGATTTCCTACAAAACGAGAAGCACAGATGTGGGAACACGAACAAATGTTAAAGCATGATGCAAAACTGGATATGACTTTCGCAAGTTTTTATGAAATTTATGTAGAAGATAAAAAGGAACGAATCCGGGATAACACATGGGGAACTAAGAATAATATTGCCAGAACAAAAATTCTTCCATACTTTGGGGAGAGAAAGATTGCAGAAATTGAACCAAAAGATGTGATTGCATGGCAGAATCATTTGCTTGCATTTAAGAGAGCGAATGGAAAAGGGTATTCTGCTTCATATCTGCGGAAAATCCACAGCCAGTTAAGTGCCATTTTCAATCATGCAGTTGATTTTTATCATTTGCCTTCTAATCCGGCACAGAAAGCTGGAAATATAGCAATAGAGGAATATAAGGAAATGTTGTTCTGGACGAAAGAAGAGTATTTGAAATTTGCAGATGTGATGATGGATAAACCAGTTTCTTACTACGCTTTTGAAATGCTTTACTGGTGTGGTATCCGTGAAGGAGAGTTGCTTGCCCTGACACCAGCGGATTTTGACTTTACAACGCATACACTGCGAATTAACAAATCATATCAAAGATTAAACCGGGAAGATGTGATTACCCCACCAAAGACATTTAAAAGTAACAGATTTATCAAGATGCCACAATTTATATGTGATGAGATGCAGGATTATATGGGAATGCTTTACGGTCTGAAGGAAGACGAAAGAATTTTCACGATTTCCAAATCTTATCTGCATCATGAAATGAACAGAGGATCAAAAGTGTCTGGGGTGAAGCGAATCCGTGTGCATGATTTGAGACATTCCCATGTATCGTTATTGATCAATATGGGATTTACGGTATTAGCAATTGCAGACCGAATGGGACATGAGAGCATTGATATCACTTACCGATATGCACATCTGTTTCCAAGTGAGCAGACACAGATGGCAGAACAGTTGGATATTGAAAGGATGGAAAAATTAAATGGAGAAAAATCTGGACAGTAAAGGAAGATGGAGAAACAAAATCGTAGCATTCCGGGTATCCCCGGAAGAAGCAGAGCAAATTGATGCATGTGTCCGATTGTCAGGACTTAGCAAGCAGGACTATATCACAAAACGATTAACTGATCGGGAAATTGTGGTACAGGGAAATCCAAGAGTGTATAAAGCATTGCGAAATCAGATGGCAGAGATTTATGAAGAATTGAAACGTCTGGAAAAATGCAGTGAGGAAAACGAAGAGTTGCTGAGTACCCTGAGATTGGTCGCAGAGACATTGTATGGATTGAAAGGGGAAAATGAATGACAGCAAAAGAAAAAATGACTGCTCCGATTGCATCTGTTGGCGCAGATGTGGAACAGCCATCAAGTAATAAATTAACCAACCAAAGTATAGCAGATTTGCCCGGCAAGGGCAATCTGCAAGCCACAAATAATGCGGAAAATACAGAAAAATCAGCAAATAAAAAGAATCCAGATGATCTGGAAACAGTTTCTATGATGGAATTATACGATACCGCATATCCACCAAAACTGCCGATTATAGATGGACTTCTGTATAACGGAACTTACCTGTTTGTTGGTTCACCGAAAATTGGAAAATCATTCTTTATGGCACAGATCGGGTATCACATCAGTAAAGGAATTCCATTGTGGGGCTTTTCAGTCAGACAGGGAACGGTTCTCTATCTGGCACTGGAAGATGATTATGCAAGATTGCAAAAGCGGTTATCACAGATGTTTGGAATGGAAGGCAGTGAGAATTTTTATTTCGCTACAAAATCTAAATCGCTCAATGACGGACTGGAAAAACAGCTTGTAACGTTTGTGACAGAGCATAAAGACGCAAGATTGATTATCATTGATACTCTTCAGAAGGTTCGAGAAGTCGGTGGAGATAAATTCAGCTATGCCAGCGATTACGAGATTGTAACAAAGCTGAAAGCATTCAGTGATAAATATGGCATCTGTTTTCTGGTTGTGCATCATACAAGGAAAATGGAATCTTCCGATAGTTTCGATATGATTTCCGGTACGAATGGTCTACTGGGAGCTGCGGATGGAGCATTTGTTATGCAGAAAGAAAAGCGTACAGATAATAAAGCAGTTCTGGAAGTAGCAGGGCGTGACCAGCAGGATCAGAAATTGTGGCTGAACTTTAACCGTGAGAGATGTGTCTGGGAACTTACCAAGACAGAGACAGAACTTTGGAAAGAACCAGAAGATCCATTGTTGGAAAAAATCAAAGAACTTGTAACAGAAACTACGCCAGAGTGGGTAGGAACAGCAACAGAGCTTGTGGAAGTATTGCAGGTGGAAATGCAGCCGAACGCATTATCACGAAAATTAAATGTTAGCTTGGAACGTCTGATTTTGGAATATGGAATCCAGTATAAAACAGAACGAGGACACGATGGAAGAAAAATTAAATTAACCTTTGTTGGAAAACAAGCGTGACGATATGTGACGGTTGTGACGGTATTTTATATAGCGTGTCGGTAGTGAAAATATCGTCACCATCGTCACGACCGTCACGGAAAGGAGAAACATGGAAAGAAAATCACAGGTACAGATACCAAAAGATTTATTATTGGCATTGTTTCAGTATCATCTTGCCGGGAACGAAGAATATCTGCCGGAGATAGAAAAAGCATTGATGGAAAAATTAGACAGTATGGTAAAACGTCATTTATATACAACATTCAAAACAGCACCAACCGAAGAAGAACGGGAAAAAGCAAGGCAGGAATATTTGGACAAGTGTGGAATGCATGAGGACTTTCGTTGGTAAAGATTCTGCTTGATGACCTTATGACAGGAGCGTGCCACGCACCTGTAGATAGCAAACAAAGAGAAGGTCTGTAAGGTGTAGCCGGTAGTTGATTGGCGAAGAAAAAACTTTTCGAAAGGGGGGCCCTGATTCAGGGCGTCCCTGCGGAAATGATAAATGAAGGGAGAATGACACCATGAGAGAAGGAAGATTAGGTTACAACAGTTATAACAAAAGATATGGATTATTGTCATCAGACTTATGGATTGATCCAGGATTTCACTGCGGAGAATGTCTGGAAGTTCTAGTTGATGATCAGTGGGTAAAAACCCGAATGGAAATGAATCTGGCGAGAGAATGGTATTTGGTTGGAACACCGTATTGCGGAGATTTGGAGTATGTACGTGCAAGGATACCGGAATAAATCTGTCAGGAAGTAAAATAACAGATTTAGGCATGAGTAATAAAAAATAAGCCCGGATACGGGCAGAAAAAAGAGGGCGGATACGCCCAAAATAAAAAGCTAAAGCCAAACTATAGCAGAGGCGTGAAGCATCTCACAAAGCCCTCGGCGTTTGAGAGCGAAATACACCCATCGCACAAACTTCGTTTATGCTCTGCGTATTTCGCCCTTGCAGGGGGCTATTATAGCCGGAAACGGCAGTAAGTTCGTAAACGGATGCCAGTGCATCCACTCACAAATAATATGGCAGAATTTACTTTGCCGAAGACAAGGAGGGAGTGCCTATCGGAAGAAATTCATTTATTCAAATGACAAAACTAAGCAATGTAAAAGGCAGAATCACTTATATATCCAGTCACGCAAAACAGGAAAATCTCTATGCAATTTATGAAACCACAGAACGGAAATTTTGGCGGGAACTTGCAAAATGTAATCAGGAAGAATTTGCTAAAAGTGGAACAGAAGGAAAATGCATTGAAGCAAGAGAACTGATCATTGCTTTGCCAGAGAGTTTTACAGAATATCAGCCGGATAGATTGCTACAGCTTTTTACAAATCATTTTAAGCAGAATTATGGAATGGAGTGTATCGCTGCTTTGCACCACAATAAAAGAAAGACCAATTATCACATTCATCTGATATTTGCAGAACGGAAGCTATTGGATGAACCAATCGTTAAGATTGCCAGCAGAAATATGTTTTATGATGAAAATGGAAAACATGTCCGAACCAAGAAAGAAATATTAGGAGAAGATGGCGAGATCCGAGAAGGCTGCAGTATTGTGAAGAAAGGAGAAGTCTATGAGAAGAAGCTGTTTACTGCGAAAGATGAATGCTTCAAGAGTAATTCATTTCTGGATGAGGTAAAGCATTCTTATACAGATTTAATCAACATTTATGTGCAGGACGAGAAACAGAAACTACAGGTATTCGAACGTGGCAGTGTTTATCTTGCAACAAAGAAAATTGGAAAAAATAATCCGAAAGCACAGGAAATAGAAGCGGATAACCAAAAACGCCAAGAATGGAACAGAGCTGTTGATATGGCATTGATTAGTGGAGTGCTGGAACCGAAGATAATGGAAGTGAAGCGGAAAGAAATCACGGAGCCGATTAGGAAATCAATCGCCCGGCGTGGAAACAGACCACGATTATTTTCCAGAGTTGTAACAGTGGCTGTTGAGGCATTGGAGTTTTTGATAGCAAGTGTGCTGTTTAAGAAACCCAAGGAAGTGCAAAAACAGACAGAGCAAAAGGAAACTGAACACCCAGAGCATGTTGCTGAAAATAGCATGGCAGCAGTCAAGACAACAAAAGAAGAAAAGGCAGAACCGGAACAACCTAAAATGACGAGGCTTGCATCAAAGTATCCGAAACTATTTAAAGTGAATAAAGAACTAGAAGAACAAAATGGTGCAATTCAACAGAAACAAAAACAGCTTTCTACAAAGAAGAAAGAACTGTCAGAGGTCAAGGGATGGTTTAAAGGAAGAAAGAAAAAAGAATTGCAGAAAGAAATTGATGAACTGAAAAGCCAGATCAGAGATATGAAAGATTACCTTCCAAGGATTGTGCAGAAGATCGGTTATAGAAGTGTACAGGAATTTTTAAAAGATTTTAAGGCTTCTCAAACTGAGTATAGCCAGTATCGAACTGCAATAGAAAAATGGAAGAAAGAAACGGGCAAAGAGCCAGTAGCACATGGTATTAGGGCGAAGCTGGCAGAAAAGAAACAAGAAATACAGAATGAACAGAAAAATAAACAGCATACCCGTAGTCAGAACAAAAATCGGGGAGCAAGATAGGAGGACAATCATGGAGAAACACATTATGGGAGAAAATGGAATCAGTTATACTTTAGGAGAGGACGGTCTGTATTATCCAGACCTGTACCTCCCGGAAGAGACAGAGTATCCGATTGGAAAGTATGGAATGCTGAGAAAGTCATATTTACAGGAGCATCGGAAGGGATTATATCTGGAGTTGGTACTTGCCGGGAAGTTAAATGAGTATCTGCATCAGATTGATGAGGAGTGTAATCAGATGATGGACAGACTGGTGGAGCAGATGAAAGAAAAGCAAGGCGTGACGGAAGAACTGAAGATGCAGGATCAGATGGCGTGGGTTGGGAGAATGAATAATATCCGGGCTTGTGCGGAGGAGATCGTGCTAATAAATGTTGTATATATGAACTAGAATAATGTCTGGGAAGGAATAGATTCCTTCCCTTTAAATTACCATTAAATACTATTAAATCATAGAACATATGGTTGCTTTTTAAAGAGAAATGAGTTAAACTAAGAATAGTTTTATTATGCAAGATATATAGGCATGGAGGATAAGATGAGTGATTTAATAGATAAATGGTGTAGTTTAGAGGAAACCGCAGAATATTTGGGCGTGACAAAAGATACAATCAGAAATTGGATTAAAAAAACAGATATACCGGCACACAAAATTGGAAGATTATGGAAATTTAAATTAACCGAAGTAGACGAGTGGGTAAAAAGTGGTAAAAGTGCATTGTAATTTTAGCGATAAGTGGGGAATGTAAATATGAATAAGGAAAGATTATCAAGACTAATAGCCCAGTATCAAAAAAATATGGAGTTTTATAGAAATGCAAGAGAGTTTAATGAACAAGATTGTAGAGATGAATTTATAAGTCCATTATTAGAGAGCTTTGGTTGGGATGTACACAATGAAAAAGGAACATCTCCGCAATATAAAGAAGTTGTTGTGGAAAAATTTTCAAACAGTGGAGATAGACCAGATTATACATTAACTTTAAATGGGGTATCAAAAATCTTTGTAGAAGCCAAGAAACCGGCAGTAAATATAAAAGAAGAACAAGAACCGGCTATTCAGGCAAGACGTTATGGATGGAATGCAAAACATAAATTGTCCATATTAACAAATTTTGAGGATATGATGATTTATGATGTTACAAATAAACCACAAGATGGAGATTCTGCGACGGTATCGTTGTATCGGAAATATCATTATTTAGAATATTTAAAGAAGTATGAAGAAATATATGAGTTGATTTCAAGAGAAAGTGTTTATACTGGAAAATATGATAAATATGTTGAGGATAAATTTCCAAACGAAGAACGATATTCAACAGAAGTAGATGAAGTCTTCTTAAAGCAAATTAATGAATGGAGACTTGAAATTGGTGATTACTTGTATCGTACAGATAATACATACAAAGATATAGACGTTTTGAATGATGTAGTGCAGGAATTTATAAATCAAATTATCTTTTTACGAATTTGTGAAGACAGAAATCTGCCTTTATATCAAAGCTTAAAAGAAACTGCACGGAATAAAGTAGAGTTGCAGAGGGCATTAACAAAAGTTTTTAAAGAAGTTGATAAAAAATATAATTCTAAGCTATTTGCGGGCGATAACATTATTTTTGACTTGAATAATGATATTATTTTTAATATGATTCTTTCACTATATTATCCGAAGACTCCATATATGTTTAACATTATTGAGCCAGGAATTTTAGGAAAAATATATGAGAGTTTTCTTACAGAAAGCCTTGTTGAAAGAGATGACCATATAATATTGGCTGCGAAGAAAGAGTATAAATATCGTTCAGTGGTATCGACACCTGTCGAAATTGTAAAATATATGGTAAAAAATACATTAGCTCCAATTTGTGAGAAAAAAACACCAGAAGAAATAAAAGATATTCAAATTGCAGATATCGCTTGTGGATCGGGAATATTTTTAGAGGAGGCATATCAATTTTTTGTTGATTATTGTACAGAATGGTATATGCAGCACGATCCAGAACATTTATTAGAGCTGAGTAATGGAAAAAAGAAGTTGCCATTAACTGATAAAAGGGATATTTTAACGAGATGTATTTATGGCGTAGATATTGATGTTCATGCTGTTGAAGTTAGTAAATTTTCTTTATTAATAAAGTTAATAGAAGATGAAACACTAGCATCTGTGAAAGAATGCGTTCCGATTTTACCAGATTTGAGTTCTAATATAAAAAATGGGAATTCATTGATTTGCAGAGAAGATATATCTGGAAAGGATATGTCAATAGAGGCATTGTGCAATATAAAACCGTTTGAATGGAGCATGATCAATAGCGGATCAAAATTTGACGCTATTATTGGTAATCCACCATATGTAAAAACAGAAGATATTCATACCTTAGAGACAGAAGCAGAATTTGCGGTTTATAAGAAGAAATATAAAAGTGCATATAAACAATTTGATAAATATTTTTTATTTCTTGAAGAAGCGTTTAATCTTTTAAAAGAAAATGGTCAAATGTGTTATATCGTGCCGAATAAATTTTATAAAATAGGAGCAGGACAAGAACTACGTCGGATAATATCCAAACATGTATCCAAATTAGATGATTTTGGAGATATGCAACTTTTCCCTGATAAGACTATTTATAGTTGCATCATTACGTTATGCAAAGAAAGCAGTAAGCAGATGGAATATACAAATGTTACTTCGCTAATTGATCTGTGGACTGGTGAAGAACAGGAAAGTATTAGGATAAAGAATGAATTATTAGATGAAAATCCGTGGAGATTAACTACAGATATTAAATTCATGAAAATGATTGCAAAGGTAGAAGAAAATGGAAAACCATTAGGTGAAATAGTAAATATTTTTAATGGAATACAAACAAGTGCAGAAAGACCTAAACCGGTATATTGGTTTGATAAAGATGAAATTGTTTCGGAAACAGAAGAAGAAATAATTGTGGATAAGTTTGAAAAAAGATACCATATAGAAACGCGTATTTTGAAGCCTTTCTTCAAACCAACTAAGGCTGATGAAAAAGGAATGGGTACATATTCATTGTTAAAAACGGATAAGCATATTATTTTTCCATATAATGCAGATGGTAGCTTGATCAACGTTGAGATTATGAAAAAAGAGTATCCTGGAACATATCAATATTTACAGGACTGTTATGACTTGTTAGTTCCTAAATGTTTAAATGGTGGAAAAGGTCGTGACATAAAAAATGCAACGGCCGATACTTGGTATCAATATGGAAGAACACAAGCGTTGACTGCATTTGTAGATACTCCTAAGTTAATTGTTAGAATTCTAAGTAAAGAACCAATGTATGCATATGATGAAAATGATATGCTCATTGCTTCTGGTGGTACAGCGGGGTATTGTGCAATAGCAAAGTTACCTGGTTCAAAGTATGATTTACGGTATATACAAGCATGGTTGAATCATCCATATACAGAAAAGTTATTTCAAATTATGGGAAGTGATTTTGAAGGGGGATTTACAGCGAGAGGAACGTACCTATTAAAGAAAATACCTTTTGTCGAATTAGATTTTGATGATGAAAAGCAAAAAGCATTATATGAATCAGTGCTTATTTCAACAAAGAAAATAAATGAGTTGAATATTGCATTAGAACAGAAAAAAGATAAAGCATCTATTAGTGTAATAGAAGCTGAAAAGGAAAATTTAAGCAAACAAATTGAAGATAATATTACAAAAATTTATAATTTGCAATTTTAGGTGAGAGAATGATATTAAAAGAAGACAGTACAGAACAGAAATTAAGAGGTGCTTATTATACACCACTAAAATTGGCAGAAAAAATGGTGGATTTTTTTAAGAAGGATGCATCTATTAAATCAATATTAGAACCCAGTTGCGGAGATGGGGTGTTTGTGGATGCATTAGTTGAGACTCAGTTCTTGACTCAAAATAGAAAAGTGACTGCAATAGAAATCGAAAAAAATGAAGCCCAAAAAGTGGCTGAGAAACTAAAAAATAATCCAAATGTATCTGTTGTGAATAGAGATTTTTTTGAGTTTTATCAAAAATATAAGGATATAAATAAGTATGACTTGATACTTGGAAATCCACCGTATATACGTTATCAATATCTTGAAGAAAAGCAAAGAATGGAAATGGCTGAAATATTAACAAGCCATGGAATGAAAGCAAATAAGCTGATAAACACATGGGTTGGATTCATGGTTGCTTGCGTTCATATGTTGAGTGATAATGGGAAAATTGCGTTTGTAATTCCAGCGGAAATTTTACAGGTTGCGTATGCGGAAGATTTAAGATTGTTTTTGTCTAACAAGTTATCCAAAATAACATTATTAACATTTGAAGAATTGGTTTTCCCAGGTATTGAACAAGAAGTGGTAGTTTTTATTGGAGAAAAAGGAGATTCAGAAAAAGGCATAAGGATTATAGAATTAAATAACCTTGATGATTTAGAAAATCTTAATATATATGCGAATGGTTTTCAGAAACTTAGCCATGTGCATGAAAAGTGGACAAAATACTTTACAACAGAGCAAGAAAATCAACTGATTTTAGGTTTGAAAAATGATGATAGATTTCAAACATTGTCTGAAACCGGTATTATTAATGTGGGGATCACAACAGGAAATAATAAGTACTTTTCAGTAGATAAAAAAATGGTTGAAGTATATGATTTAACTAATGTTGTTCGACCATTGATAGGAAGAAGTTCTCATGCACATAGTGTTTTTTTCAAATATGATGACTGGAAGAAAAATGTTGATCAGGGAAAAGCAGCTTATTTGATTGATTTTCCAGATACCCCAATAGAAAAATATAGTCAAGGACAAAAAAATTATATTGAACTTGGCGAGAAGAATGGTGATAACACGGGATATAAATGTAAAATTAGAGAGAAATGGTATCAAATACCATCGGTATGGGTGCCGGATGCTTTTTTCCTTCGTAGAAATAATCTATATCCCAAATTCGTGTTGAATTGTTGCGATGCTGTTTCTACAGATACTATGCATAGGATAAAGTTTAATAATGGTATTGAGCCAGAGAGAATAGTTTTATCGTATTATAATAGTATTTCTTTTGCTTTTACGGAAATCTGTGGACGTAGTTATGGTGGTGGGGTATTAGAAATATTGCCGGGAGAAGTAGGAAATGTATTGGTTCCTATTTTGGATTGTGTGCCAATTGAAAAGGTTAAGGAAATATTATATCAGGTAGATGAAATTGTGCGTAATGGAGAGAATATCGAGAAGGCTTTGGATCTTGTAGATAATAGTATTTTAGGCGAGTATTTGCATGTTAATGAGGAGACTTGTTCTATGGCGAGGGGAATATGGAAGAAGATGCAGCATAGGAGACTAAAAAGAGGATAAAGTATATGGCAAGAAGCAGGGATGCAGTAGATACAATAAAAGGATATTATTATCAGTTTGACTATTTTATTTTTCAATTAATAAGTTTAGTAAATGAAGAGGATACTGTGACAATAGAGGGAATAGAAGACGTTGATATTCTTGAAGAAAAAGAAATGGTTGCCGTACAGTGTAAGTATTATGCAAAAACAGAATATAATCATTCGGTTATTGCAAAACCAATTAGGCTTATGCTGAAAGATTATGTCAATAGAACTCCAGAAAAAAGAAAAATACGATATAAACTGTATGGCAAATATCAATCGGGACAAGAAAAATATCCAGGAATGTTAACTGTAGAATTTGCAAAAAAGAATTTGTTTACATATACTGAAAAGAAAGTGGTACATGTGTTACATGAGGAACTAAACTTAACTGATAAAGATATAGAGGAGTTCTTGGATAAGGTAGATGTTGATATTAATGCGGAAGAGTATCAGGAACAGCAGGATAAAGTAATAAGTGGTTTAGAAAAGATTTTTGGATGTGATAGATTTGAGGCAGAATATTACTATTATAATAATGCTCTTAGATTAGTTAAAGAAATAGCTGTACAACAGAAAATGTGTGAGAGAATTGTAAGCAAAAGAGAGTTTTTGGACAAAATTAACAATAAAAAAATGTTGTTTGATAAATGGTATTTACAGTTCAAGGGAATACGAGATTATTGTGCTGATATACGGAAACAGTATTTTTCACAAAGAAATGTGTCTCCATTTGAAAGATTTTTTTTGATTGAATGTGATACAACGGTAAATGATGCACAAATTGTTTCACTGATTGCAAAGATATCAAAAAATTGGAGTAAACTATCCAGAAGGGAAATAAAACCATTTTGTCCATATGTTTATTTGAATGGAATTAGTCAGGAACGATTAGTTGGTTTGAAGAAAAAATTACAACGAGAAGATATACGGTTATGGGATGGACATGATTTTTTAGGCGCAGAATTTATGGTTGATTCTATTATACGGAGGGCAAATTACGTAAATGACATAAAGGTGAAAATAATTAACCATATTGAAAATTTGGATGATATTTTAGAAAAAGCAACAGGAACTAAAATGATTTATCAATTCTATTTGAAAGAACCGTTTTATGAGAGTAATCAAAATCTTTGCTATGGAATACAAATTTCTAAAACAGAAGATATTAATATGATGATTTAGGGGGAAGAACGATGGAAGAAAACGAAAAACTTAATGCAGAAGTTATTGCAGTTCTGCCGAATAAGGTAAAAATATCAGTTGATGATTTAGAAAATTTTCAATTAGCAGAAGAAAAACTTAAGGTAGGGTCATATCTTCGGATTGCAGATAATGATAATGCGGTATTGATAGCAATTATTGAAAATTTCAATATTGAAGTCGGAGTTAATCAAAGTGGAGAAGCAAGCAGAAAATATATATTGGAAGCGAATCCTTTAGGCATAATTCGAAATGGGCGATTTGAACGAGGCGGAGATACAATAGCAATCCCACCTAAAAAAGTTGAACCTGCCAAAAAAGAAGAAATTCAAAAAATCTTTGAAGAATCATTAGAAGACGAAAAAAAGTTTAGTTTCTCAACATTATCTGCAGATAGAACTATTTCAGTGCCGGTGGATGGAGATAAATTTTTTAATAAACATATAGCTATTGTTGGTTCAACAGGATCTGGAAAATCTCATTCTGTAGCCAAAATACTTCAAAAGGCAATTGGTTCAAAAAAAGGAACATATCAAGGATTAAATAATTCACATATAGTCGTTTTTGATATTCATTCGGAGTATCATACTGCATTTCCGAATGCTAATTTTATTGACATATCTAATTTAGTATTGCCGTACTGGTTGCTAAATAGTGATGAATTACAAGAGCTTTTTATTGATACAGAAGCTAATGATCATAGACAAAGAAATGTATTGAAAGAAGCAATTGTTAATAATCGAAAAAAATATTTTGATGGAGATTCTACTTTAAAAGAAAAAATACATTTCGATTCACCACTTTTTTTTGATGTCGATGAAATACTTATGTATATAAAAAATAGAAATAATGAAAAGAAAGATAAAAATAATAATATTCCATATAAAACAGCAGATGGAGAAACACATAATTTTGATACTAAAAAAGTTGAATGTTTGTTTGAGGAAGAAGTTGAATATACAGGAACGTCTGCATCTGGAACAAATAACGGAAGCCTAATAAATTTTATAGATAGATTGGAGAATAAAATAAATGACAAACGTTTAGAGTTTCTATTTGGAGAAGCTTCAAAGAAAATTTCGTTTGAAGAAACATTACGTGAACTATTAGGATATCAAGAAGAGGCAAAATCCAATATTACAATTTTAGATTTGAGCGGTGTTCCGTTTGATGTATTGAGTATAACTGTTTCATTAATCTCAAGAATCTTATTCGAATTTGGATATTATTATAAGCGAATGAGAGCGGAAAATAGTACGGGAGAAGGGGCGGTTATCAATGATGTGCCAGTATTATTAGTATACGAAGAGGCTCATAAGTATGTTCCTAATAATGATATGGCAAAATATCGGGCATCAAGAGAATCCATAGAACGTATTGCTAAAGAAGGAAGGAAATATGGAATTTCACTGATGTTGGCGAGTCAGCGTCCATCTGAAATATCCGAAACAATTTTTTCACAATGTAATAATTTTTTGTCATTACGGTTAACTAATCCTGCAGACCAAAATTATGTGAAAAGATTGTTGCCAGATACATTAGGAAGCATTGTAGATAAAATGCCAGTTTTAAAAGCCGGTGAATGTTTGCTTATTGGAGATGCAGTGATATTGCCGTCAATTGTTCAGATAGAAGAATGCGATTTAAAACCGTCATCAACTGATATACCTTACCTGCAATTATGGAAAGAGGAATGGCATTCATTAGATGTCGAAGCAATAAAAAAAGCATGGAAGAGATAAGGGCGAGGAATAATATATATTGAAATGAAATTTAAGATATAATTCAAAATATGAATTGTCAATTGGTTCCTAAGCAGCTATAATGAAGCTGGCAACAAATTGGCAACAGAAAATCAGCAAGCCAAAATGATATATGCAACAGAAATAAAATAACGGCAAAAAAGATACAAAACTTAAACAAATATATTTAAGAATATCTTTGGATTTGCCGAGTTTGAGTAATAAAAATTTTCTGGAATCCCTTATAAACAGGGCATTTCAGGGCAGATAAAGTTCTATTTGATAACAAAATGATAACACGAGAGATTTTGGCATTATTTATCCGGAATCTTGTGGTTATCAGGTAATATGTGTGAAACCAACAAAAAGGTCTTACTGAATTGAGTGAAATCAATTTGGTAAGGCCTTTTTCGTTGTTTTTTTATTTGTCGTTTTTGGGATAATTATACCGCCACTGGTCATATTCTTCCTGAGTGATTTCTCCGGATTTCAGCTTTTCAGCTTGTTCCTGCCATGCATGGAACATATCAAACATAGAAAGGTAGGTGGTTCCCTTGGATTTGTCCAACCGGAGACAGAGTTCTCCGTCAATCTCACCAATATGAAGTCCGTAAAGGTCTTCTAATGTAAATAAGGTATGCATAAGTCCTACATAGCTGTCAATATCCGGGACAGCCAGTGCATGCGGAGAGATATCAAAAATATCAGCCAGTGCATTCAGATAGTTTTCTTTTGGACTGCGGGCACCTTTTTCATACTGTGCAATACGGACATCAGCCTGTGATTCGCTGAATCCGAGTTGTTGCCCTAAATATTTCTGCGTGAATCCACGCAGAAGTCGAAAATGGTGGATTCTTTCTCCTATTGCCATAGTTTTACATCTCCTGTCTTTTTCTTGATAGGTTGAGTATAGCATATCTGTATAGTACAGACAAGAAAAAACCATACAAAAAAGTATAGAATTTTACGCTGAAAACGCTTGACCAATACAAAAAAGTATAGTATCATATGAACTATACAGAAATGTATAGTGACAAACAAAGGAGGGATTTACAATGAGTAAAATGTTTATGAATGTAAAAGAGGTCATGGAAGTCCTCGAAGTGTCAGAATCCTACGCTTATAAGCTGATGAAGCGACTCAACAGAGAATTACAGGCAATGGGATGTCAGACAATCGCTGGAAAAGTTGACCGCAAATATTTTTACGAACAGTTCTACGGAACCAGATCAAATGATGGGAGGAATTAGGAATGGCAATTTACAAGAACAACAATGGCACCTGGTATGTAATGATCCGCTATCAGGACTGGACAGGTGCAAGAAAGCAAAAATGTAAAAGAGGATTTGCTACAAGAAAAGAGGCAGCGGACTGGGAATTACAGTTTAAGATGCAGAAAAAAGCAAATCTGGATATGACAATGGAAAGTTTCTGTGCTTTGTATGAAGAGGATGTAAGACCATCTCTGAAGCAGAGTACCTGGCTTACCAAAGAAAATATTATCCAGAAAAAGATTCTGCCTTATCTGGGACAGCGGAAAGTGTCGGAAATCACAGCAAAAGATGTGATGGACTGGCATAACCAGATGAGAAAACTGAAAACAAAGACAGGAAAACTTTTGTCTCCAACGTATCTGAAAACGATACATGGACAGTTAAGTACCATTTTTAATCATGCAGTGAAATATTATGACCTCAGTACCAACCCAGCGAGAAAAGCTGGAGCATTAGGAACAGAGGAAGGAAAGGAAATGCTGTTCTGGACAAAAGAAGAATATAAACTTTTTGCAAAAGAAATGATGGATAAGCCTCTTTCATACTATGCGTTTCAGCTACTCTACTGGTGCGGAATACGTTCGGGAGAACTTCTGGCTTTGACTCCGGCGGATTTTAATTTTAAAAAGAAAACGTTGCGAATCAATAAGTCCTATCAGCGGTTACAGGGAAAAGATGTAATTACGACACCGAAAACGAAAAACAGTATCAGGACAGTTGTGATGCCACAGTTTCTATGTGATGAAATGCAGGATTGCCTGAAATTATATTACAGTTTGAAACCTGATGACCGTATTTTTCCTGTGACAAAATATTACCTGAACCATGAGATGGAAAGGGGATGCAAAGCATGCGGTGTCAAGAAAATCCGTGTTCATGATCTTAGGCACAGTCATGTATCTTTACTGATCAATATGGGATATACAGCTCTGGCAATTGGAAAAAGAGTTGGTCATTCAGCAGAAAAGATCACTTACCGTTATGCACACCTGTTTCCATCGGTACAGTTGGATATGGCAGAGCAATTAGATGCGGAAAATATGAAGGAAGAACCGAATGAAATGGAAGGAGGATTTGCAAATGTCAGCTAAATGTCTGGATCAACAGGGACGTTGGAGAAATAAAGTTGTAGCGTTCCGAATGTCACCAGAGGAAGATGAACTTCTGGAAACAGCAGTCCGCTTATCAGGATTGACGAAACAAGAGTATATTATTCGGAGATTACAGGAAAAAGAGGTTGTAGTAACCGGGAATCCGAGAGTGTACAAGGCATTGAAAAATGAACTTGCAAAGGTACTGAATGAATTGAAGAGTCTGAAAAAAGGAGAAAATGTGTCAGAAGATTTACGGGAAGTAATTCGGTTGATTACAGTAACGATGGATGGAATGAAAGATGAATAAAAATGCCTTTAAGTGTCGGCAAACACCTAAAGGCAAGGATTTGGTAGAATACTCTTCCAAAATGTTTCTATGAGTATTCTATCAAAATCCATTCTTTCTTTCAACGGGAAAATATGGAGGAACTGATGGAAAATAAAGTAACAGAGGTAAAGAAAACAGTACAGAAAAGAATGGAGCCGGAATTGAAGCTTATCAATATGGATAAGGTAGAAGTTGAACAGATTGAATGGCTGTTCTATCCATTTATCCCATATGGGAAAGTAACGATTATCCAAGGAGATCCGGGAGAAGGAAAAACTACAATGGTACTTCAGATCATTGCAAAACTGACCAGAGGAGAAGCAATTCTTCCGACAGTTTCATTAACTGATGATAAAGAAAATGCAGAAGTACCTGTAAATGTGATTTACCAGACAGCAGAGGATGGTTTGGGAGATACCATAAAACCCAGATTGCTTGCTGCAGGTGCAGACTGCTCCAAGGTGCTGGTCATTGATGATACAGACCAGCCATTGACAATGGCAGATATCCGGCTGGAGGAGGCAATTATACAGACAAAAGCAAGAATGGTTGTACTTGATCCAATTCAGGGATTCTTGGGAGCAGAAGTTGATATGCACCGTGCAAATGAGATTCGTCCGCTGATGAAGCGCATCGCAGTGCTGGCAGAAAAATATCACTGTGCGATTATCTTAATCGGACATATGAACAAAAACAGTAACGGAAAATCTTCCTACCGTGGCCTTGGTTCCATTGACTTTCAGGCAGCAGCAAGAAGTGTCCTGATTGTTGGCAGAATCAAGGAAGAACCAGAAACGAGGGTGGTGTGCCATACGAAAAGTTCTTTAGCACCGGAAGGAAAATCTATTGCTTTTCGATTAGATAAGGATAATGGATTTGAATGGATTGGAGAATATGATATCAGTGCAGACGAGTTGCTTAATGGAGATGGCAAGGGACAGAAAAGTCGGAAAGCGAAAGAATTTCTGCTTGAGATACTGGCGGATGGTGGTATGTCACAGAAGAAAATATTAGAAGAAGCTGCGAAGCGTGGAATCAAAGGAAAAACGCTGAGAAATGCGAAGTCAGAACTGGAAGTAGATTCGGTAAAACGGGGAAGTCAGTGGTACTGGATGCTGCCTGAATAGAAAAGGAAGATGGCAAGGTGACCATATCTTAAGAAAAGGGCATCTTGCCACCTTGAAAGGAGATAGGATGAAAAACAGAAATGTGCAGATCCCATACGAGTTGTTCTTTCAACTTTTGCAATATTTTCTGATGGAAAACTATGAAAGCGAAGAAATAATTCGGCAGGGATTGGAAAGAAAGTTGGATACAATGGTCAACCGAGAATTATACAGCAAATATAAAACTGCACCGACAGAGGAAGAACGGGAAAAATCCCGGCAGGAATATCTGGACAGGCGGGGAATACCAGAGAACTTTCGATGGTAAAGATTTTCTCTGATTGCCTTATTACAGGAGCGTGTCACGCACCTGTAGATAGCAGACAAAGGAGAGGTCTGATAAGGCGCAGACGGAACGTTATGAATATATTGGCAATTTGTTTGGAACTGAAAAATTGTAAAGGGGGCTCTGAAACAGGGCGTCCTTATGGAAAACGATAAGTGGAAGGAAGAATGTCACAATGAAAGAAGGAAGATTAGGATACAACAGTTATAACAAAAGATATGGATTATTATCATCAGACTTATGGATTGATACGGGATTTCACTGTGGAGAATGTCTGGAAGTGTTGCTTGATGATGAATGGGTTCAGACCAGGATGGAAATGAATCCTGCAAGAGAATGGTATCTTGTAGGGACACCATATTGTGGTGACCTGGAATATATCCGGGCAAGGATATCAGGATAAGTCAGCCATACAAGTAACGCAGGAGTGAACCGACCAACGGGAGGAATAGCCCCCGGCAGGGCGCAAGGGTACTTTTGATGGACGGAACGGCTGTCGAAAGTGCTTTTGCGTTACTTTTGACAAAAGTAACAAAACCGCCGTATCCGGCGAAGATTTCTTTTTATGCCATTGCTGGCAAATATACAAATTTATGTGCCATATCTGGCACTGGTTTTAGAAAGTGGGGTGAGGAAGATGACGATGAAACGAACAATCAGCGGTATGATCGGGATTGGTTCTCTGGCTCATAACAGACGAGATTTTATAGCAGAAAATGTTGATCCAGACAGAGTACAACTAAATATTTGTTACCAGAATGAGAATCTGAAAGATGTCTATGAAGGACTATTTGATGAAGCTGTAGAACGGTATAATGTCGGGAAGAGAAAAGATCGGCAGATCACGAATTATTATGAAAAGATTCGTCAGGGGAAACAGGAAAAGTTGTTCCATGAAGTGATTTTCCAGATTGGAAATCGAGAAGATACGGCTGTTGGAACAGAAGAGGGAGATTTGGCTGTAAAGGTACTGAATGAGTATGTGAAAGATTTCCAGAAACGAAATCCGACACTTCGGGTATTTAGTTGCTATCTGCATCAGGATGAAGCTACTCCACATTTGCATATAGATTTCATTCCTTATGTAACTGGCTGGAAAGGAAAAGGAATGGACACCAGGGTTTCACTGAAACAGGCATTAAAAAGTCTGGGATTTCAAGGTGGAAATAAGCATGATACGGAGATGAATCAGTGGATAAATCATGAAAAAGAAGTTTTGGCAGAAATTGCAAAGCAATATGGAATTGAATGGGAACAGAAAGGTACTCATGAAGAGCATTTGGATGTTTACAATTTCAAAAAGAAAGAACGGAAAAAGGAAGTACAGGCGCTAGAACAGGAAAAAGAATACTTGACAGCAGAGAACGAAGAATTGATCTTACAAATCGCAGAATCCAGAGAAGACGTACAGCTTTTGAAGGAAAGTAAAGAACAGGCGGTCAGAGATAAAAAAGCAGCAGAAAAGCGTGCAGAAACAGCACAAAAACAATTAAAAAGCTTGGAAGAACGCAGGGAACAGTTACAGCCGATTATGGATAATGTGAGTAAGGAAATAAAAGAATATGGAACAGTTAAAATGTTGTTACCGGAAGCTGGCACGTTGGAACGGGCAGCGACCTACCGGGACAAAAAAATCAAACCGCTGTTTCTTCAGATAAAAAATAAGGTTGGGGCAATGGCTGCGCAGGTTAAAGAACTTACAAAAGAGGTGGAAAATTGGAAGAGTAAATATCAAAAGCTGAAACAAAAATATAACGGTATTCAGAAGGAGTTGGGTGATATGCGTAAAGAAAATCATAAATTATCAGAAGAAAAGAATATAATGCAAGGCGTTTCTGATAGGTATGATCGTGTTGTGCGTGTTTTGGTAATAGAGACGGTAGATGCGGCAGTACAGCAGGATATTCGTAACGAGAAAGCTCTGGAAGAAAAGCAGCGGATGGAACAAATGCCGAAGGGAAGTATTCATGAAAGATTAGCCTGGGGAATAAAAAAGAGTGAGATGGAGAATCAGCAGCGTAAGAAAAATAAATCAAAAAATAGAGAAATGGAGAGATAAAATCATGGAAAAACACATTTATGATGAAAAGAACGGATTAAGCTATACTTTGTGTGGAGATTATTATTTGCCGGATTTGGTATTGAATGAAGAAGAACCGACATATGGAAAATATGGAATGTTACGGAAACAGTTTTTGAAAGAGCATAGACCGATACAGTATCAGAACTTGTTATTATCTGGTAAGCTGACAGCACATCTGAATCAGATTGACCAGGAAGTAACAGAGCAGGTAGAAGTGTTAATGAAACAGATGGCAGAAAAACAGGGCGTGAACGAAAACTTAAAGAGACAGGATCAGATGAAGTGGGTTAGATTGATGAATAATGTCAAAGCCAGCGCGGAAGAAATTGTGATGAGAGAAATAGTTTATGTGTAAGAATAGATGGTAGAGACATGAGATAAAAATTAATTAGAAGTTAAAAACACAGAATGATAATTAAACAAAGGCTCAATTGTAAACATGAACTAGTAACGATATAATTATAGTGAGAACAGGAGGTGAGAACAATGCGTATTGGTGAACAGATAAAAAACTATAGAAAAACTGTGGGATTAACACAAGAACAGGTGGCAAATTATCTGGGAGTGTCAACTCCTGCGGTAAATAAATGGGAAAAGGGAAATACATATCCGGATATCTCATTACTTCCAGCTTTGGCACGATTATTGAAAATTGATATGAATGAATTGTTTTCGTTTCGTGAAGAATTGACCGAAAAAGAGATTGGACTATTTGTGAATGAACTTTCGGAAGTTTCATTGGACAGCTTTACAAAGGCTTTCGAGATGGCATCTCGTAAAATACAGGAGTATCCTCATTGCGACTTATTAATTTATAAGATCGCAACTGTTCTGAACGCATCTTTGACTTTGTCAGATCATAATGACGAAGAACGAATGGAATATAATACAGCTATCATTGAGTGGCTGGAACGAACAGCAGATAGTCAGGACGAAAGAGTGAGAAATTCAAGTGTTTTTATACTTGCAACGAAATATGTCCAAATGGAGAAATATGAAGAAGCAAATGTCCTTTTGAAAAAAATTCCTGATGCTGTAATTGATGCAACGATTATGAAAACAAGTGTACTAGCGCATCAGGAAGGAACAGATACTGCTGCGTTATTCTTGGAGGGAAAATTGCTACAGGCAGTTATCAATATCCAAAGCTACTTGTATAAGTTAATAGAAATGGAAGAAGAGACAGGAAATCATGATAAAGCAGAGAAAATTGCTGAGATTACAGATCAAATGATATCACTGTTTGGACTATGGAATTACGGCAACACAGTGCCATATCTGCTGATTGCTGGATATCGAAAAAACGTAGAAAAATGTGTTCAATTAATTAAGCAATTATTAAGCGAATCACAGAAGCCTTGGAATATGACACAATCCCCTTTGTATTACAGGTATGAAGATACTGCACAGGGAAAAGCCTTTTCGGGAATTGGAAAAAATTTTGTTCGTGAATTGTATTCGGAAATTGAAAATAAGAAAGAGTATGAATTCTTGAGAGGGAATAAGGAACTCGAATCAATTTTTGAGGAACATTTAAAATAGGTTGTAAAAATATATAGAGATAGAAAAGCTGTAAAAATCTACGTTGAATTTTACAGCTTTTTGTGTATAATAAAAGTAACAGAAGCAATATGAATATGGACTGCATAGTAGGTTGTGCTCATGAGCGAGAAGCGAATGCGAATGTCCGCTTTATCAAGGAAAGGAGCTGAAAAAATATGGCAAATATTTTACCAGTGTCTGATTTGAGAAATTATAATGAAGTTCTGAAGAACTGTCATAAAGGAGAACCAGTATATCTGACAAAGAATGGCAGAGGACGTTTTGTAGTTATGGATATTGAAGACTATGAGCGCGATCGTGCAGAGAAAAAGCTTCTCTTGAAGCTGCAGGAAGCTGAAGAAGCAGTGAAAGATGGCGAAGGTTGGTTGAATCTGGACGAACTGAAAGCACTTGTGGGGGAATAAGATGTTAAAATTGCGGATCAATCCGATTGTTGCAAAGGATTTGAAAAACATCCGAGATTATATTGCTGAAGATAACGAAGAATATGCAGCAAAGACCATAAAGGAAATTTACGGTAAATTTGAAAACCTTCAGATGTTTCCGGGAATGGGCTCAGATCTTTCAAAAAGAGTCAGCTTTCGGACAGATTATAAATATGCGATATGGGAAGATTACGTGATTATCTACAAGATAGGAAAAGAGTATGTAGAGATTTATCGTGTGATTAATAGGTATCAGGATATTACAAGGATTTTTGAGTAAGATTTATAATACTTAAAAAGCTGGTGCATGAGGAAGCATAATTATGGATAAAGTAATAATTTGGGTTAATGAAAACAAGGAATGGTTTTTTAGCGGTATTGGAGTAACTATTGTAACATTGATATTTGCAGCAATAAGAAAAGTATTTTGTAAGAAAAAGCAAGAAAAAAAGCAGACAAGAATAGAGCAAGTTAATTATGGTACAAAAAGTACTCAAATAGGAATTCAAAATAACTATTATACGAAGGAGAAAAGCGGTGAGTGATGAAACAAAAATAATACAAAAAGCAGCATTGGGATCTGATACAACACAGATAGGGGAACAAAATAATTATTATGGTATGACAGCGGAAGAAGCGAGCAATTTAGCTATAAAACTGTTTATGGATAATTTTCCCAGACTGCAAGAGGAAGCAAAAAAGATTGCTAAAGAGCGAGCAGAGGAATTATGTAAAGATATAGTAGACAAACTAGAAAAACAAGGGAAAACAAATTTCTCTGAATTTTCAGATCCGGACATTCAATATATTTTAAATAAGTCGCATCAGGAGTATGCACGATTCGGAACTCAAACATTACGTGATTTATTAAGCAATCTTATTGTTAACAGAATAAATTATGATAATGACTACTATATGAAAATCCTTTTAGATGAAGCTGTAGAAATTGTAAAATCACTATCGGAAGTTCATTTAAATTATCTTTCACTAATATTTTTATGTAAACAAACAAAGATGAATGGTATTAATTCTATTGAATCACTTAAAGAGCATTGTGAGTACATTTGCGCAAAAATGCCAGTTACAAATGGAATAGAGAGCAGTATCCCTTTTTTGCATATGCTTAGATTATTAACCATTTCTTTAGGAAGTGCAGCTGAGGTGTATTCTAAACAATATAATCTGGATATAGATAAGGTTAAAGAAATTTTACCATTAGCAATGAATAGTATTCCTGGAGATTATAGTTTAACACCAGTAGGAATTATAATTGCAATTATAAATATACGCAATAAAACAAATTTAAATTTAGACTTCAAAATATGGATAAAATCTATTTGAAAAAATATCGAGAAATTGCCTTAGAAAATGATAACATATATTTGATAACAAAATGATAACACCGTTCAGTACGGCCTGTGGACTTTGGACAGTGGAACACATATAAAACCAGATAGAACTATAATTCCTATACAAAAGTGTATAGTGATAAGATTTTATTTGCGAGTTTGAATAAAAAATTTATTTTTTGGCACTCCTCTTTGGCACTTTTTTGATAATCCCCTTTGTAAGAATCAGAAAATCCGAGCCATATGGAGCACCCGAGAAAACATCAAAAAAAGACATAAAAACATAGAGAAAAAAATTAGAAGCCTTGCATCAGAGACCATCCTGATGCAGGGCTTTTTCAGTCTTGAAAGAAGAGAAAAAAAGAAACCTTAAAGAAATCCACACCCGGAGAAAATGCAGTAAATAAGCTGTTTCCAGCCGTTCTGAGAAAAGTTACAAAAGAATCTTATCAAAAGTATGCCTGAAAAGAACCTGGTGTTGTATGCATCGCCGGGAGAAAACGGCAGAAAGAAAAAAGTAAAAATAGTGCAGTATCCCGGAAGAGCCGGAAAAGGAAGTTTTTACAAGTGAGTTTGCTAAAAAAATGCAAAGTGGGTGTGCGAAGGGACAAGGTAAATCCCTACAAAGCCTGTATTTATGGGCTTTGTAGGGTTTTTTTAGATGGCGTTGGGTACGATTTGGGTACAGTTTTAAAACAATCATTTTTGGATTAATGGTGGCAAATAGAAAATGGGCTTAAAGCTATTATTTTGGAAGTTGATTTAAGGCATTATATGAAAAATCAATTCCCGATTTATAATCTATAGCATAACTTTTATTTAATGATAATTCCCAATATTCTTTGGCTTTTATATAATTTTGCTGTAAAAAAGCTATACGACCCAGGTTGTAATATGCATTAATGATTCCAATAATATAATTTAGTTCATTAGCAATTTGCAAAGATTTATTTAAGTTTAATGTAGCATTATCATATTGATTTAGATCGATATAGCAGTCAGCTAAATTTCCTAGACATATACATTCATTACGTTTATCACCTAATTCAATAGAATAATTAAGACAAATCTCAAAATATTTGAATGCTGACTCAAATTGATTTAATGATTTGAATACTGTTGCTATATTTCCATAAATTCGCAATAAGAGATGTTTATCATTGGCGGAACATGAAAGAGCTTGGTTGTAATATTCAAGAGCGTTATTATATTGTCCAAGGTGTTTGTATACAATACCGATGTTGTTTAAAATATTGCTCTTTATCTCATTATCTGAATCCATTGACAATTTATTTAGAAATTCAAGCGATTCAAAGAATGATTCTAGGCATTGAGAAAACTCTCCTTGCTCTTTTTGAATAATCCCTTCAACATTTTTAAATCTCGATAGGAGTTGCCATTTTTCTGAATTAGTCAATTTTTCCGAAGATGATACTATGAGACAATATTTTTTTAGTATCCTAAGTGCATTACTATCTTCTCCGATATAATGGTATGCTTGAGATATAAAAGTTATCATTTGAAATAGATTAAAGTTTTGTGTTGAAGAGTCGTACAACAAAATTTGCTCCTGAATGAAGCTGATGGTTTGGGTATAATAACCTAATATATATAGCTTGGAAGCAATGTTTGCTGCAAAATTCAGTGTATTTTTGTCATTGATATTGCAATTATAAGATATGAGTTGTATAGCATGTTTAGTAATTCTATTAACGAGATCTTTTTCAGCTGCATTTGTTATTCGATCAGGCATAAGTTCAGAAAATATATGTAATGTTTTTTCATAATAAGTCTGATATTCTTGATCTTTTTGCATTTGCAAACGAATAAATTCCTGAGTAATTTCATGTATATTTGCAAAATTATCTTGTATAGTTAATAGAGAATAATTCTTTATTATTAATAATATCGAGTTTAATTTATCTAAAGAATATTGTTGTGATAGCACAAAGATATCACGTAATGGAATATCATGAGTATCTAAAAATGAAAGTATATTAAGTATATCTTTAGCAGCTTTAGATTGTCTGACAATTTTATCATATGATAGTTTCCAAGCAGTATATGCAGTTTTTTCATATTTTGTTAATGGTTTACTAAGAATATCATGTTTATGCTCTTTATAGATTTTCATATATTCTAAAAAGGAATTCTGAGTTTTATTTACATATGCTCTAGCATATTCTAATGCCAAAGGATAGTTTTCTAGTAAATCACAAAGCGTAGCAACTATTTTTATGTCCTGTTCCGTTTGTTTACGATTATTTGAGTAGGTCATTAAAAAAGATTCAGCCTCTTCAGGAGTGAATGTATCAATTGGTATTACTGAAAATTCATCCGAATCCACATTTGAGTTTTGTGTTGTGACTATAGTATCTGAATGGGGAAAAATACATTTTTCGGTTAAAAATTCTACTGGAATATCATCGGCACCATCATATATGATTAATGAACGTGAAAATTTTCCGATAAATGTGGACATTATAGACGTTAAGTATTTAAAATCCTCTTTCTTTTCGTTAATTAGATTATACGTTATTGCAGCAGTATTAAATTCATTAAATAATTCAATTTCAGTATTAGCTGGAAACCACATAATTAAATTGTATCTATCTTGCAATCGGCATACTATTTCTTGCGCTATCTGCGATTTTCCCATCCCACTTGCACCAGTTAGAAACACTAATTTGTCTTCACTTAATTTTAATAAAATTTCTTTGATTTTTTGATTGCGTCCATAAAATAATTTGTTTTTTCTTCCAATATTATAAAAAATAGGGTTAGATTCTCCAGTTTGCTCTTTATTAATTTGGTAAAGAGAAGTTTTGAATTCGGATACAATTTCCTGTTTTGCATTTTGTAATTCGTTTATGATAGACTTTTCAGTAGTATCTACTTTTTGTAATATGACTTTTCCTTCAACACTTAATATCTTATCGAGTAATAAATTAATTTCATCTACATATTTTGCTAAGCAACTTTTTATTTTTAGGCTCCCAATATATTTTAAGTCTTGATGTTTGTTATAAAATTCATCAATGAAATCATTTTTGATTTTATCAGAGATGAAAACATAATTTTGACTTAATAAAAGGGGATTTTGGGCTAAAAAATCATGTACTTGCTCTTTTTCATATTGTTCCTTAAGTTCATCTTCTAAAAGAGTGAGAATGGATTTATCAAATTCATTAAAATAGGCAATAGTATCTCTTTCGTTTTGGAAATTACAGATTTTAGTTGCAAAGATTGATTCAAAAATTGATAGTGGAATAGAAACTAAATCTTTTACTTGCTCAATCATAAAAATGCCTCCTAAGTATATATTAATGTTTTTAGTAAGAAATTTGCATTTGAATTAATTATCCCAAATTGGGTCGAGATGCTAATATAGTTCCTTTTTTACTTTTGGGAATTCAATCCAATTTTATCCATAACATCATCAAGAGCCTTCTGAATCTTAAGCCGTTCCTGCCACGGCTCCGACTCCGGATAAATATCCATCCAAAGGTTAAAGTCTGCCTCCGCTTTCAGCAGAGCTTCCCCACGTTTCTTAACATCTTTTATTTCATTGCATTTTTCAACTTCTACCATATATTCTTCATATCGGTCTAACCATGATCGCATCAAAGATAATGTTCCAAAGCTGATTCCAACCATATCATTTCCATCTTTATCCTGGTATTCAAAGAGTTGTCCATCGTATTGCCGGAATATCTGAAAAAGTCTGTGTATGGCTTTTATGCCATCAAAATCAGAGTTTGCCAGTACTTCGGGATTGACAGATAAAGCATCAGCTATTTTTTCAAGGGAGGATGGTTTGGGATTTCTTCTGCCGCTCTCGTAGGCGCGAATGTAGGCTTCACTTGCACCAACCATTTCTCCTAATTGTCTTTGGGTAAGATTACGTTCCTGTCGGATACGTCTTATGTTTTCCCCGACTGTCATAAAAACATGCCTCCTGCTCTAAAGCTATTTTTTATAAAACTGTTCAATATCAAATATAGGATAACACACAAGAAGAAAAAAATAAAGCAAAAAGATATTGAAACGAAACAAAAGTTACGATATTATAAAAACGCAACAAAATGATACTATATAGAAACAAACATAAGAACTGGAGGAAACAATATGAACGAAAAAATCTATTACAGTGCAGAGGACATTGCAAAAATGCTTGGTGTGAGCATGGGGAAAGCCTACAAAATCCTTAGAGAAATGAATAAGGATTTGGCAAGTAAAGGGTTTCTCACAATCGCTGGAAAGATTCCGGTGGAGTATTTTAAGGAAAAATGGTACGGAGGAGCAAAGGAGGTAAGTGCATGAGCTGCAATGCAAAGAAAGATCCCAATGGTACGTGGCGGATACAATATCGCTGGACGGATTGGACAGGAACCAAAAAGAAATCACAAAAAAGAGGTTTTAAGACCAAGAAAGAAGCAGAAGAATGGTATGCACATTTCATGCTTCAGCAATCATCTGATCCGACGATGACATTGGCGGACCTCTGAGAGATTTATAAGGCAGATATGGAAAAGTGTTTACGAAAAACTACTATGAAACAGAAAGAGTATGTGATGAACGATAAGATACTGCCGTATTTCGGGAAAACACCAATTAATGAAATTACAGCTCCCATGATACGCAAATGGCAGGGAGAAATGATGGAAAAAGGTTTTAAACCCACATATCTGAAAACAATACATAATCAGCTTAGTGCCATTTTGAATTATGCAGTAAATTTCTATGATCTGCGCTCGAATCCCTGTCGCAAAGCCGGAAGCATGGGAAAGAGTAAAGCGGATGAAAGACCATATTGGACGCTGGAGGAGTTCCAGAAGTTTTCAGATGCGATTATGGATAAGCAGGATTCCTGGATTGCCTTTCAGATTTTATTTTGGACAGGTATGAGAATAGGAGAATTGCTGGCGTTACAGGTGAAAGATATTGATTTCGAACAGGGAACCATAATTGTTGACGAATCTTTGACGAGGCTTGATGGAGAGGATTTGATTACGGCACCAAAGACAGAAAGCTCGGTTCGTGTGATTACGATACATAAGGAATTGCAGGAAGAACTTAAGGAATATATTGCGACATTATATCATGTGAGACCGGGAACACGTCTTTTTGCCGGACGGACAAAGAGCTTCTTTGAACATGAAATGGAGCGTGGAATCAAACTGTCGGGGGTAAAGAAAATTACAATTCATTGTACTCGTCACAGTCATGCAAGTATGCTTGTGCAGATGGGATTCAGCCCAGTCGAGATTGCAAAACGGTTAGGGCATGGAAAGGTTACGACTACAATTGAAACCTATTGTCATCAGTCTATGGATGCACAGGAAAAAATTGCAGACAGACTTGGAAAAGTGGAAAGAGGTGAGGAGAGTGGCGTGTAAACGAGAGGACAGGTTTCGGCGCAATACAATTGCTTTTTGGCTAAGTGACGAAGAGAAAAGCCAAGTAGAAGCGAAGATAATTTTATCAGGGGTATCCAAAGGCGAGTATTACCGGAAAGCAGTATTAGGGCAGGAGGTAACGGTCATTGCCAGAAATTATATGTCGATCAGGGTGGCGAAAGTATTGGAGCAGATATTGGTACATTTACAGAATGGCAATACAGAAGAGGAAGGATTGCTGCTGGAACTGGTAAAACAATTACTTGAAGTAAATAAAAATGCCCCTGCTGGTAACAAGGGCATTCATGAATAAAAAGGATAAAGCCTTTCTATCTAACACACATTTATTATAGCAAAGGCTTTCTCCTAGGTAATTGCGAAACAAGTTCGCAATCCTGACTAAAAAGCGGTAAGAATCCTGCAACGCAGGATTCTTAAGATGAAAAATAGGTA